>Ga0257110_1000285_pt1 | contig 25772 bp, 24 predicted proteins | sample LP_taG_7_FD_190184 | JGI IMG/M metagenome (GOLD analysis project Ga0257110, IMG submission 190184) | Marine microbial communities from Northeast Subartic Pacific Ocean, Canada - LP_J_2015_P26_10m | ecosystem: Environmental > Aquatic > Marine > Oceanic | place: Canada: Northeast Subartic Pacific...
ATACATGAACCAAGTCCAAATCTTAGCTCATCAGAAAAAATAATAGAGGATTCAGCTAAAAGAAGAAGAGAGAAAATGGAGATAATCAGATTTTTTTTCATGTTAAAATTATTTTAGCAAACTATTACTTTGAAAACATTTGTTTAAAAATCTAAATTCACTCTTAATACTATTTATCCTAGTTTCATGCTCTTTAGAAAATGATGAAATCAATAATAAGTCTAGTTCTCTAATCAAGCCAAACTTTAGCTCATCACAATCAAGATATGATTGCGTTCTATATAAAGATAAGTCGTTAAATAGTCTTGAAGCTTTTATTCCAAATTTTGTAAATAAAGCTAAAGATCTTCTTCCTTCAGCCACTTTGGAATTCTTATTTAATCAAGAAAAAAATATTGATAATTTTTCTATTCTATATCTTGATAATCAAGAAAATTTTAATGTTTCAACTCTTACCCAAATCCTGAGTGAAGAGGGTATTGATGATGTAGCTTCGTGCCAGCTCAGGGATGAAATAATGCTTTCCTCGGATATTTTTATTGATAATATCTCAACAAACTTTACTTCATTTGAAGTTGAGTTTCTTAACTGTGAATTTAATGAAGGTTTTAACTTCGGTACTTTTGCAATTGAGATAGATACTTTTTTAAATCTTGTTAGAAAGAAAGATGTTAAATACTTTGCAAAATTTCAGCAAATTAATAATGAAAGTAATAACTTTACATGGATTAATTATCTCAGGTCTGCTGAAGAGAAAGACGCTTTATATGAAGGCTGGCTTGAAGAGGAAGATTCAATAAAAATACAAGAATCATTTAATGCACAATCATTATGTAAATCTTCAGCGTCCTATAAGGGTTATAAAGTTCTTTAAGATTTTTTATGTACATTAAACAATTATTTTTCTTGTTGTTTTTTTATAATCTTTTGTTAACTTAAAGACTTATAAAACTATTTAATTTCTGGAGGAAATTATGAGAAATATATTTTTAATTTTAATGCTAGCATCTGCACCTTTTTCTTTTGCTGATGGCCATCTTTATGAACCAGTTGCAAATAAGGCTGAGTATTACATTGGTTCATTTAACGAAGGAAAGAATATGGATGACTTAATTGAATGGTCAGAAGACTTTATTGACTGGCAAGAAAGAAAAGCATCAGGAACTTATGACAGCATGCTATCTGTTCTTCTTGTTCCTTATTTTCACAATAATTTAAATTCTGTAGATACTGTTTGGCTTAATATTTGGCCAAATGCTACTGCTCAATTTAAAGGCTTAGAATTTTGGTTAGCTAATGGAGCAAGTTTATTAAGTGAGCTCCCATCAACAAATTCACAGGTAGTTGATACTGCTCAATGGCCAATTTCAGAACCTGACAGTGAAGGGGATAATGGCATGGTAAGATTTTCTGATTGCAAATTAAAAGATGGTGTAACAGCTCTGGAAGCCTTTAAGGCATATAAAGATTTTGCAATTGCTGCTAAGGCAACTGGTGATAATTTAGGAAGAAAAATGATTTTTCCATCAGCCGGTGCTACAGAGGGTGATTATGACTTCGTATATTCTTTATACTCTAATACGGTATCAGAGTTAGGTTCAGGTGGTGATAATTATTGGGAAAATATTAATGGCACTGATGCTGATGTTGCTTTAGGTGATGTTATTGAGTCTTGTAATAACTATAGAACTTTTGCTACAACTGTTCTTAAAAGAGCTAAAACCTAAATATAAAAATAAAAAATCTTATTTTTTAGCGGCCAATTTTTATTGGCCGTTTTTTCTTCTGTTTAATATCTAATTGCTTTATAATTTTGCCCACGCGGGTATCGTATAATGGCTATTATAAGAGGTTTCCAACCTTTTGATGAGAGTTCGATCCTCTCTACCCGCTCCACTTTATATTCCTTTTGCAAAGTATATTTATAACCTCTTAATTGGATAATAAAAAGCGGGCTATGTGCCCGCTTTTTTGTTGGTTAAAGGGGAAACTTATCAACATATAAGAGGAGATAACAGTACCAACATATCTATAGACATAAGCATATTAAAAAAGTTCCAAATGATTTAAATAAAAATAGTTTTAATTAAATAAAAAAAGATTGCTCCAAGAATAAGACCGGAGCCAAGAGGTATCTCTTCTCTTTTTGATCTATCACTAAGTGCATAAATTAATATTGAGCAACTAGATCCAAGTAGAACAATTGGACCAAGACTTGATATTCCAAAAATGCTTCCAAGTCCACCTAGTAAAATGAAATCACCACCACCAATTCCATCTTTAGATTTAATTATTTTAAAGAGAGCATTTATAAACCATAAGGATCCAAATCCAGCAATAAGTCCCAATAAAGCTTCTTGGTATGAGGTAAATAAGTTAAAAAATAAATTAATTACAAGCCCTATAAAAATTAAACTTACATTTAAATAAATTGGAAGAAATAAATGCTTTAGATCTAAAAAAAATAAAATATAAAAGATAGTAAAAATTATGTAATAAATAAATCCAATAATATTTATTCCTATATTTAAAGCTATTAGCAAGATAATGATGGTATGAATTAATTCATTAAAAAGATAACTAGAATCAATTTTTTCACTGCAACTAGAGCATTTACCTTTTTGAATTACATAACTAAAAATAGGTATTAGCATCCACTTGCCAAGACTAAATTTACAATTTGGGCAGTATGATCCTGGTGAATATAAGGTTAATGATTTATTAAATCTCATTTCTGGAAGTCGGTATAAGAGCATTGATGAAAAGCTGCCGATACAGGCTCCAAAAAATCCAACTAATAATAATTCTGCCATTAACTTTTAATCAGGAATTTTATTTTTTTGATATTTTTAGGCAAAAAAGCAAGAGTAAAATAGCTGGGATCGCATAGGCACTTATTACTAGTAATTTATCTAACATTTAGTCCACTCCAATGGCTAGGGAATCTGGTCTTCTGGTATCACCGAATCCGTAGTAAAAATTATTCTTCATCATAACAATTTGCAGGGAGGTTGCCGGATTTATCATTAAAACTTTATAACCTTTTTTAGCTAATGTCTCAGCATGCAAAGAATTGAAAGATTTTTCTAGCTGCAAAATATCTGGGTACCATTGATGATGGATTCTTGGTTTTAAGATTGCATCAGACACCTCGAAGTCAAAATCTATAATATTAAGAATTGATTGGAGAACAGTGGTTATTATTCTTGAGCCACCTGGTGTTCCAGTTGCAAAGTAGGGGATTCCATCTTTTAAAATTATAGTTGGAGTCATTGAGCTCAATGGTCTTTTTTCAGGGACAATTTTATTTGCCTCACCACCCAATAAACCAAATTGATTTGGAGTTCCTGGCGAAGCAGAAAAATCATCCATCTCATTATTCATTAAAATTCCAGTACCCTCTATAGTTACTCCAGAACCATAAGAAGAATTAAGTGTATAGGTATTAGATATGATATTTCCGTATTGATCAGCAATTGAATAATGTGTTGTTTCAATACTCTCTTTTCTCATATATTCACCAGGCTCAATTGATGATGACGGAGTTGGAGGTGGCGTCATAAATTCAAAGAGTTTTAATTTTTGATTTATTGCCTTTGAGTATTCTTTGCTAGTAAGCTCATCAACAGGAACTTTATAAAAATCAGGATCGCCTAGGTACTCAGATCTATCTGCATATGCATATTTCATAACTTCAGTCAGCAAGGAAACATACCTTGGATTATTATGTCCAAAGGCTTTTAAGTCATGGTTTTCAAGTATATTAAGCATTTGAATTAAATGAATTCCGCCAGAAGAGGGCGGCCCCATAGTTACAACATCAAATCCTCTATATTTAGACTTTAAAGGCTTTCTCCAACTAGGCCTATATTTTTTAAGATCTCTATGAGAAATTAAACCACCATTTTTTTCCATAGCACTGACAATTTTATTAGCTACTTCACCTTCATAAAAACCAGCTACTCCGTTTTGGGCAATTAATCTAAGCGTCTCAGCAAGGTCAGTCTGAATGAGTAATGTATTAAATTTAATTGGATAATCTTTATAAAAAATAGATTCAGTTTCTTCAAATTGTGATAATTTTCTATGAACTCTATTCAAAGTCATTGTCATATAAGGTGACATTTCAAATCCATTATTTGCTAATTCAATTGCAGGTTGAAGTAACTTTTCCCATGGCATTGATCCAAATTTCTTGTGAACTTCCCACATTCCATAAACAGAACCAGGAACTCCAATAGCAAGATAGCCAATAGTAGATCTTAATGAATTTACTGAACCATCTTCATTTAAATACATATCTCTTGAAGCTTTTAATGGTGCTTTTTCTCTATAATCGATTGAATAACTTTCATTAGAAGGCGCATCATGCATCACCATAAAACCGCCACCACCAATGTTTCCTGCTCTTGGAAGAACTACAGCTAATGCAAACCCAACTGCCACTGCTGCGTCATAAGCATTACCACCTTGACTTAAAATATCCTCACCAACTTCAGAAGCTAGATAGTGTTGAGTGGCTACCATTCCATTACTTGCTAGAACTGGATGGGTGATTGAGCTTGGATTTAAGACAAGCTCTTGCGCGTTTAAGCCAAATGTAAAAGTTGAAAGAGTAATAATCAATAATTGAAGATTTTTAATCATTAGATCAATTCTGCTTCAGCTATTTTTTTTGCCCATTTATAGTCAGCTTTTCCATTTGGTGCTCTCATTACTTCAGATACAAAAATAATAGATTTTGGCAATTTATAACCTGACAAATGTTCACGAGTGGAGCTAATAAGTTCAGCTTCATCAATTTCACAATTTTCAACTAGAGATACAACTCCTACAACTTTATTGCCAAATCTTTCATCAGGTAGACCAACAACCAAAGAGTCATAAACATTACTATTAAGCTTTAGAGCCTCCTCTACCTCTTCGGGATAAATTTTTTCACCAGCTGAATTAATACAATTACTTCCCCTTCCTAAAAGCGTTATGGTTCCATCAGCCTCAACCAAAGCATAGTCTCCAGGAAACGAGTACCTAGTTCCATTAAATTCTTTAAAAGTAGCATCAGATTTTTCTTTATCCTTGTAATAACCTTCAGGAACTAAACCACTAGTACCTATTAAACCTCTTACACCAGAGCCTGGTAATACTTCTTCACCATCATCGCTTACCACCACAACACCTGGATTAAGTCTGAACTTCGCAGTGGCCGCACCATCTTCGCGAGTAGTAACTGAAGAGCCCATACCACCTTCGCTAGAACCCATAGCATCCATCAAGACCATATCATGATGTTCCAATAAAGAAGCCTTTACATCTGCACTAAACATAACTCCACTTGAATAAATGAGCTTAAGAGTTTCAAGGTTATAAGGTTTATTTTCTGAGACAGCTCTATCTAATTCTTTCACCATAGGTTTGGCAAAAGAATCACCCACTATAATAATATTAGTAATACCAACTCTTTCAACTTCTTCCCATAAGAGTTTAGTATCAAGACCTAAGTTAGGAGTAGTTACAACACAACCACCAAGAAGATGGGAAAGAAATCCACCTAGCCACATTCCAGTTCCATGCATTAAAGGGCATGCAACAAAACTTTTAGCAAGCTCCCCATTTTCATGTAAGTTTAAAATTGTATCTTTAATATCAGCTAATTCATCGGGAACATCCACACCCATGCCTTTTAATGTTTTTAGCATAGAATTAACAAAGCCACCATGAGTATACATAACACCTTTAGGCATTCCTGTTGTACCACCGGTGTATAACATATAAATATTACCTTCATTTCTCTCTATTCTTGGCATTGGAGCTGTATTTTGCACAACATCGCTATAAGCATGAGAGCCCTCCAGTAATGGAGTTGAATCTTCAAGTTGTATCCAAACTTTTACTTTTGGTAACTCATCTCTTATTTTTTCAACTTGATTTGCATAACACCCTTGGTAAAAAACAGCTTCAGAGTCTGAATTGTCTAATAGGTAGATTAATTCATTAGATTGATATCTATAATTAACATTAATCGGAACACCCATAACCTTAAATGCAGCATAGTGAGCTACTAGATATTCATTAGAGTTGTGAAGATATAAACCAACTTTAGAATCTTCACTAATATCATGATCAGATAAAAACTGTGCTACTTTTGCAGCTTCATTATCATATTCTCTCCAAGTTAGAGTTGAATTACCACAGATCGCAGCAGGATTATCTGGAAGTAAATCTGCATTTTGCTCAAAGATATTTGCAAAGTGTCTTAAAGAATAGTTAATTGTCATTTTTTCCCTCTATTTCTAAATTTTTATTATGTTTAATCATCCAAATTACTATATTTTTCTATCTATGACAATTTCATTCTTAATCAATAGAATCTTTATTTAATTTCGTAGTAAAATAATTTTCTTACACCTGGGGAGAGGTTTATATATGACAAATCAATATCAAGAATTACTAGATGCTCATACAGCACCTGGAGCGCTTTTCGAATTTGAAGAAATGACCCATACCAATGGCGTAACTTATAGAGAATTTTCTAATCCAGGAATACCTGCAACCTTACGAGCTTACTATGACTTTGGATTACTGCATCCTGCTAAGGATTGGTTAATTTATGAAGATGAAAGATATACCTACAAAGAAGTTTTTGATAAAGCTTCACAAGCAGCAAACGCTCTTAAAAATGCAGGAGTTGAGAAAGGCGACAGGGTAGCGATATGTATGATGAATAATCCAGAATATATTGTTTCTTTTATGGCTATAACCGGAATGGGTGCTGTAGTTGTTCCCCTAAACTCCTGGTGGGTTCCCTCTGAAGTCTCATATGGGCTAGAGCATTGTGATGCAAAAGTCCTTATAGCTGATGAAAAACGTTTAATTGGGCTTGAAAAAAATGCTGATGTTAAAAAAATTGTAGTAAGACCAGAAAATAATTCAGATTATCAAGAATTCAATAATTTTATTAATGACTCATCAACTGAATGGCCTGAAGTTGAAATCACTAAAAACGACAACGCAACTTTATTTTACACGTCTGGCTCAACAGGTTTTCCTAAAGGAGTTCTGTCTTCAAATAGAAATGTTCTAGCTACTCTTTTTAGTTGGGCATGCTATTCATCTATTAGAGGTCAAATGTCAGACTCTGCTGGAGGCCTTGGAGAAAACTCTGATGGAACAGTTAAAGAAATATCAGTCTTGCATTGTGTTCCTTTATTTCACGTAACTGGAAGCCATTCATCGTTCTTAATCTCCATTTTACTCGGAAGAAAAATGGTGATGATGAAAAAATGGGATGCAACTGAAGCATTAAAATTAATTGAGCAAGAACAGATTACCAATGTTACTGGTGTTCCCACGCAATCATGGGAAATACTTAGCCATCCAGAAAGAGAAAAATATGACATTTCATCTCTTGAAGATTTAGGTGGTGGCGGAGCTGCCCGTCCAGCGGAGCATGTAAAACAGATGGATGAGCAGTTTGAAGCTAAACCCTCAATTGGATATGGATTGTCAGAAACTAACGCCCTTGGAACATTAAATGGTGGGGATGAATATTTAGAGCATCCATCAAGCTGTGGTCGGGCAGTCCCACCATTAACAGATATTAATATTGTTGATGAGAATTGGAACGTCTTATCAGGCAGTGAAGTAGGAGAAGTTGTAATTAAATCTCCTGGAAACATGGTTGGTTATTGGAAAAATCCAGAGGCAACAGCAGAGGTTTTTAATGATGATGGCTGGTTCAAATCAGGGGATTTAGGTTATTTCGATGGCCCGTTTTTGCATATAGTAGACCGTGTAAAAGATTTAGTTATTAGAGGTGGTGAAAATATTTCTTGTATAGAAGTCGAAGCTGCAATATATGAACATAGTGATGTTTTAGAAGCCTGTATCATTGGGGTTCCTGATGAAAGGCTTGGAGAACAGGTAGCAGCAGCTATTTATTTGAAACCAGGAATAGAATTAAATCCTGAGGATATTCAGAACTTTTTAGATGGGAAGATAGCTAAGTTTAAAATTCCATTTGAAATTAGATTTTATAAAGATCCACTACCTAAAATTGCTTCAGGTAAATTTGATAAACCTCAATTAAGAAAGTTATTTGCTGAGAATTGATTTATATTAAATAAAGCGTATAAAATTAGTATCACGAAATTTACATAATGATTAAAAATGTCAAATAAAGTACTCGTTATTGAAGACGAGCCTGATATTAGAAAAACCCTAGAATATAATCTAACCAGAGAAGGTTTTGAAGTTTATGGCTGTGGGTCAATCAAAGAAGCTAAAAAATTGATTGAAAATCCAAATTTCTCAATTATTTTACTAGATTTAATGCTTCCTGACGGATCAGGATTAGACCTTTGTAGAGAAGTAAAATCAGATTCAACTACACAAGATATACCTATCATTATTCTGACAGCAAAAGATGATGAGGTTGATAAGGTTGTTGGTTTTGAATTAGGTGCTGATGACTATGTGACCAAGCCTTTTAGCGTAAGAGAACTTATTCTTCGAGTTAAAGCAATTTTAAAACGAAATAATAAAACTGTATCTACTCCTCTTGAGATAAATAGAAATTTTGGATCTCTTAAAATGGATATAGAGTCTCATGAAGTTTTTATAGATGATCAGGAAGTAGTTTTGACCGCCTTAGAATTTAAGTTATTAAATCAATTGGTTGAAAGGCGCGGAAGGGTTCAAACCAGAGATCAATTATTATCTGATGTATGGGGATATAGTGCTGACATTACAACGAGAACGGTTGATACCCATATCAAACGACTCCGAGAGAAGCTAGGGACAATGGGGAAATATGTCCAAACAATAAGAGGTGTTGGTTATAAATTTTCTCGAACTCCTGAATAATTAAATGGGAATTAGATCAAGGATTTTTTTATTAGTCTTTCTTTTACTTACCTCAAGTATTGGTATTGCCTATATCGTAGCTGAACGAGATCTTACAAGAGCCTTTGAGTTACAAATTGTAAATGAATTAGAAAAGCAAGCTGGACTTCTAGTTGCATCAATTGACGATATTAGTAACTACAGTTCAGTTGAAGAGGCTGATGCTATTGCTGATAGTCTTGGAGAGGCAGCAAATTCAAGAGTTACCCTCATTCTTAATAACGGAAAAGTTATTGGAGATTCAAACTTAAACATACAGCAGATTAAATCTGTTGATAACCATGCCGGCAGAGCTGAGATTATTGAAGCTTTAGAGAATGGTTCAGGGTGGGTATCAAGATATAGTAATACCATTAATCAAGATTTATTGTATTTTGCTATACAAGATAAAAATAAAATTAATCCAAACATTATAAGAATTTCAGTTCCTCTAAATTACTTGGAAAGTGCGACTGCCACCCTTCAAGTTTCAGTTATTTTGCTATTTGTTGTTGTATTTATAGTTTCAGTCTTTGCGAGTCTTGTTGCTGCTAATTATCTTTACTCTAATATTCAAGAGCTTGCAGATGCGGCTACCAATATAGCTGAAGGTGATTACAAAAAAAGAAATATTAAAGCTCTTCCCACTCAAAGAGTTGATGAGTTTGGTACTGTAGCCAGATCAATTTCTCAAATATCTGAAGACCTAAAGAGCCAAATTAAAATGATTGCAAAGCAACGTGATCAATTTGGACTCGTTTTAGATGATTTAGGCGAAGGCATTCTTGTTACCAATCAAGAAGGTGATGTCGTTTACAACAATGAACAATCCTTAATTATTCTTAATACTCAGGATTTAGATAAGCAGAATATAAGTTCATTAAATTTACCTGCAATTAATTACTTATTTAATAGAGTTACAAATAAGAAGAGAGCAGACATAGAATTTGAAATTGAATTACAAGATAAATCTACTCGATGGGTTTTAGGTTCAATGAATCAATCAAAAACAACAGGTGAATATATATTAGTAGTTCATGACATAACTCAATTAAGACAATTAAATTCCATGAGAAGAGATTTTATTTCAAATTTATCTCATGAGTTAAGAACCCCAGTAAGCGTTATTATGGCAAATTCAGAGACCCTTTTAGATGGGGCCCTTGATAATAAAAAAGATGCAAAAATCTTTGCTAAAGCAATTTTACACAATTCCGAAAGACTTTCTTCTATGGTTAGTGACTTAATTGATCTTTCAAGAATTGAATATGGTGATCTTAAATTAAATATTAAGGGCATTGATTTTAATGAGTTCATGGAATCTTTTTTAGTATCCATGAAAAGTGTTGCGAAGAAGAAAGATATCGAACTTATTTATAATCCAGATCACCAAGGCTTCGTGAATGCTGACATACAAGCATTGGAGCGAATTATGAATAATTTACTTGATAACGCATACAAATATTCAGATGAAGGTACATCTGTCGAAGTGTCTACGAAAGATCAAGGCAAAATGATTAAAGTAATGGTCACCGACTCAGGTGTCGGAGTGTCAGATGAAGACCAAGGACATATTTTCGATAGATTTTATAGAACAGCATCAGCAAGAGCATCAGATACTAAAGGAAGTGGATTAGGCTTAGCAATAGTCAAAAATTTAATAAACAGTCTTAATGGTGAGGTCGGCATTACCCCAAAGAAGCTCTCTGGATCAACATTCTGGTTCACTATTCCAAAGTCTACTTAAATTACAAATAACAATTTCTTTACTTTTTAAGTTCTACTGTTTATAGTATGTCACATTAATGTCACATATATGTCACATTAGCAGTAACGAAATTGGGGAATTAATCATGGCAAAATTATTTTGGAATAAATTTCATTTTATTATGAAATCAGGCCGTCTTAACAGAATCGTCAAAATTTCAGGCATTATTTAAATCTTTTTTTCTGGCGCTTAGCGTTAAAAAATTAGAAATTCATAGCTATTTATAGTTCAAATTAAGCCTTAAGAAAGAATCAGATTTTTAAAAAATGAGCTACACTATGTAGCTCTTTTTTATTATGAATACTAAACAAGTTAAAAAATTAATTAATACTTTTATAGCCCTGCTTTTGTTGGCGATGCTTGGAATGTTATTTTTAAGTTTTATTAATAAGCCTAATATTCAAGACATAAGATTTACTAATCTCGATAAGATTAAAAATAATAGAATTGATAATTCAAATCAAGAAATTAAAGTTACAGATAATGCAGATTTTAACTATATAGTTATTGGATATAGAGTAGGTGATTCTAATTCATCTGTAATAGTAAAGAAGGGTAGTAAAGAATTTGTTTTGTATGAGGGTGATATTCTAGAAAACACTTATGAGCTAACCAGTATTAGCCAAGATGAAATTATCTTCAAAGGATCAGGTAAACTGTATAAACTAGAGAACAAGGTTGGCAAATAAACATGAATAGATCATTTAAATTATTATTTTATATATTTTTAATAGGCACCCCTTCATTTGTGCTTTCTCAAGATGCATTTGTTTTAAATTATGAAGATGCCGATATTAAAAAAGTTTCACAAGACATTGCTAGATTTGCTAAAAAGACAATTATTTTAGATCCGAGAGTTAAAGGGAAAATTACTATTTATTCTAATGCTAGTTTAAATAGTGATCAGGTTTGGGATGTATATTTAAGAACTATTCAGGTGAATGGTTTTAGTTCCGTTGCAGACAATGGAGTTGTAAGAATTGTTCCCGAAAACGAAGCCACTAGAGATGAGAATGATATTAATAATGAGAATGGCAACTTCTTAACTTCGGTAATTCCTCTTGTTAACAGATCTGCTGCTGAAATTCTTCCGATGATAAAACCAATTACTGGTAGACAATCGCATCTTTCGAGCATTCCTTCTATTAATTCAATTTTGATTGTTGATAGATTAAGTAATGTTAAGAGAATAAGAGATCTTTTAGAGGATTTAGATAAAGATAATAGCGCAAAAATAACTATTATTAAGTTAGAAAACCTTTCGTCCATTGAGGCTGTAAGAATTTTAGAGAAGCTAAAAGCGCAAAATAATCCAACAATCAATAATTTTGTTGCAATCCCATTCAGTCCATCAAATTCTGTAATATTGTCTGCTAACTCCACTATTACTAATAACATTCAAAAAACTCTTACTTCGCTAGATGCCGATGTAAAAGCAGATAAATCCATTGATGTTATTTATCTTAAGTACGCTAAAGCTGAGGATATTTCATCCATCCTTAATAGTGTTTCTGATAGATTTGCTGCAAGCCCTGATGGAATAAAAACAGTTATTACTCATCATGAGAAGACAAACTCTTTAATTGTTTCCTCAGAGGAATCAAATTTACCTGGAATAAGAAATCTTATTTCTAAACTTGATATCAGAAGAGCTCAAGTTTTAGTTGAAGCTATAATAGTAGAATTATCTGAAACAGCTGCTCAAAATCTAGGCATTGAAACTTTGTATACTGGTGACGGCGATGTTCCAATTGGAGTCACTGCCTATGACGTTGGCTCTGGGCCAAATTTACTTGCTATCGCTGGTTCAGCTGCTTCAGATGGTTCAGATGCGACCTTAAGTCAACTTGCAACATCATCTTTGTTGGGTTCACAGGGTTTAGTAGCGGGCTTTGGAGATTTTACTGGTGCTGGGAATTTTGCAGGCATCTTAAGTGCCGTTGCTAATGATCAAAATTCAAATATTCTCTCAACACCATCCGTTATTGCTATGGATAATACTGAATCAAAACTTCTGGTTGGACAGGAAATTCCAATTACTACTGGTGAAAGCTTAGGCTCAAGTAACGTTAATGCATTCAGGACCACATCAAGAGAAGAGGTGGGTATTAAATTAGAAGTAACTCCTCAAATAAATGAAGGCAGCTCAGTTATTCTTAAAATTAAGCAAGAAGTCTCAAGCGTAGCTGGAACTTATGCCAGTGGAGTTGATTTAATTACAAACAATAGAACTATAGAAACAACTGTTCTTGCTGATAATGGCCAAATAATTGTTTTAGGCGGACTTATTGATGAAGATATTCAAGAAAATATTTCTAAGGTTCCTTTGTTAGGCTCCATTCCAGTTCTTGGCAAATTATTTCAGTCATCTTCAACTCAAGTAGTAAAGAAAAAATTATTTGTCTTTATAAGACCAACAATTCTTATAGATTCAGATTCAATAAATGAATTATCGGCTGAAAAATATAACTTTATTAAAGCAGAGCAACTTTCAAGAGAGTCAGAGATAAATTTAATTGATCTAACTAAATCTAATTAAATATATATGGAAGATTTAGCTGCCAAAGATCTAGACACTATTTCGAATATTCTCCCTTATGACTATGTTAGGGATAGGATGATAATTGCCTTATTAAATGAAGATAATCAGTGTAATGTTTACTCTCCAAATATTATAAATATTAAAACATATCAAGAATTATCAAGGTTTTTAAATAAGCCATTTGTAGTTAAAAAATGCTCAGCTGAAGACTTTAATGAAATGCTCACTAAATCTTTTGGCTCCAAAGACTCCTCCGATATGTTATCTGAAGAACTGTCTGATGACTTTGACCTTGAATCTTTTGCAGGAAACATAGCGCCAACTGAAGATCTGTTGAATGGAAATAATGATGCACCAATTATTAAATTAATTAATGGAATCATAAGTCAGGCAATAAAACAAAGAGCTTCCGATATTCACTTTGAGCCATACGAAGATCAACTAATTATTAGATTTAGAGTTGATGGAATTCTAAAAGAAGTTCTATCTCAGGATAGCAGGATAGCATCCCTAGTAATTGCAAGAATAAAGATTATTTCTAGACTTGATATATCTGAAAGAAGATTGCCTCAAGATGGAAGAGTGTCTCTTTCTCTCGGTGACAAAAGTGTTGATGTCAGAGTTTCAACGTTACCTTCTTCATATGGAGAAAGAATTGTTTTACGTCTTCTAGATAAGCAATCAGCTCAGATCAATATAGATGATTTAGGCCTCCCAAAACCAATTCTTAATAATTATAAAAAGTCCCTAAAGAGTTCTGAAGGTATTATTCTTTTTACAGGACCTACAGGATCAGGAAAAACAACAACTTTATATGCTGGTCTTAGAGACTTAAGTGACTCCTCACAAAATATACTTACAGTTGAAGACCCTATTGAATATACATTGAAGGGTATTGGTCAAACTCAGGTAAATACAAAGACTGGCTATACTTTTGCTAAAGGATTAAGAGCAATGCTAAGACAAGATCCCGATGTAATGATGGTAGGAGAGATCAGAGATATTGAGACTGCGCAGATTGCTATTCAATCAAGTTTAACTGGTCACTTGGTTCTTTCAACAGTTCATACAAATAGTGCTGTAGGAGCAATTACCAGGTTAAGAGATATGGGAATTGAGTCATTCTTGCTTTCATCTAGTTTAAGATCAATCATTTCACAAAGATTAGTAAGAAGGTTATGTAACTCTTGTAAGAATGAAACTAATCCTTCAGAAGAGGCTGTTAGATTATTTAATTTAAATAATAATTCAAAAGTATTTACATCAAATGGTTGTGATGAATGCTCATACTCAGGTTTTCAGGGAAGAATTGCTATTGCAGAATGTATTCAAGTAGATCAGACAACAAGAGATTTGATTCATCAAAAGGCTTCTGAAAGTCAAATTATCGATCATGTCTTTAAAGACCACCCTTCTATTGATGACGCCAGTAGAGAGCTTATTATTGACGGTACGACATCATGTGAAGAGATAATGAGACTTAATAACCTCAAAGAAGATGCCAGCTTATAGTTATACAGCTTTTAATAATTCCGGAAAAAAGGAAAAAGGATTCTTAACTGCTTCCTCTGAGAGAGATGCTAGAAGAGCTATCAAGGAATTAAACTTAACACCTCTCGAAGTTAAAGAATCAAACAAAAATTTAACCAGTAAGATAAAGATTAAGAACAAAGATTTAGTTTTAATTACTAGGCAAATAGCAACTTTATTAGATGCTGATTCAGCTTTAGATGAAGCCTTAAAAATAACTGCAGATCAATATAATGATGAAGTTATTGTTGATATTCTTTATTCTCTTAGAGATGAAATTATTCAAGGGAAACGTCTTGGACAGGCGATGAAAAAATATCCTCAGGTATTTTCAAATACTTATATTTCATTAGTTAGTGCTGGTGATAGTTCAGGAAATTTAGATATTATTTTTGATAATCTTGCAGATTATTTAGAGGAAAGCGCCACCATAAAACAAAAGATTTTTTCAGCCTTAGCTTATCCAGTCATCCTAGTATGTTTTTGTATTCTAGTTATTATTGCTCTATTGGCATTTGTGATGCCTCAGGTCGTAGGACAGTTCATAAAAGCTGGAGCTGAATTACCATTACTTACATCTGTATTACTATCAGTTTCAAACAACATTCTTTATATTTTAATTGGACTGTTCTTGTTGTTCATGGGATTAACTTTTCTTTACAAAAGCTATACCTCTAACATAGACAATCACATCAAGGCTCATCAAAAATTATTATCTTTTCCTTTGTTTGGAAAATTTATTTTACATAGTGAGATCGAAAGATTCTCCAGTACCATGTATCTTTTAACACAATCAGGAATGAATTTAGATTTAGCAATGGAAGAGTCCGCCAAGGTTGTTAATAATAAATTTCTTAAAAGCTCAATTGATAAAGCCCGCAGAGAGGTTGTTGAAGGCAAAGACTTTGTTCAAGCTCTAAACAAAACTCAAATCTTTCCTGATATTTTTATTCAGCTGATTTCAAGCGGCTATAGGTCTGGTAATTTGGTAAAAATGTTTAAAAAAGTTTCAGATTTCATGAAATCAGAAATAGAATCAAAAAGGTCTGTTTTGTTATCTCTACTTGAACCGGTAATAACAATCTTCATGGGCGGATTTATTCTATTGATAGTTCTCGCTATACTAATACCAATAATGCAAATGAATGCACTTACTCTTGGATGATGGATATGAAAAATAAACAAAAAGGTTTTACTTTAATTGAGCTAATGGCGGTTATCGTTATATTGGGAATTCTATCTACATTTGTTGCTATAAACGTATCCCCATTTCTTCAAAGAGCTAATATAGAAAAAGTTAGAGCTGATGTAGCTCAAACTGGAAAAGCTTTAGAGTTATATAAATTTAACGAAATGACTTATCCCACTACATCTCAAGGCTTAGATGCGCTCGTTATGCCTCATTCTGAATTAAAAAGACCATTTATGTATCCCGAGGATGGCTATATAGATTCTATACCTACAGATCCTTGGGGTAGAGAGTACATTTATGAATATCCTCCTGAGAAATCTAAAAATTATGATCTTTATACTCTTGGGGCTGACGGTATCGAAGGCGGAACTGGTGAAAACTCAGATATTGGCAACTGGCTGCAATAAAAATAACAAAGGCTTTACCTTATTAGAATTACTAGTAGTACTTCTAATAATTGGAATTGCATCATCAGTTATTCTTATAAATACATCCTCTGTAAATCAAATTATAAAAGGCCAAACGTCAGTTGAAAAAAACTTCCAACTTATGTCAGAGGAGAGTATTCTTTCAAGTAAGATTCTGGGATGGTTTCCTGGAAAATCAGCACAAAAAATTTATATATTAGATACTACTGGAAATAAAAGTTCTGAATTTAATTCAGATTCATTGGATTCATACTGGAATAGCATTGCTGAATACAAAAAAATTATAAAAGGCAGCGATGGAGAAGAGATCGAATTAGAATCAGACTTAACAGAATATCCAGTAATAATCTTTTATCCCTCAGGAGAAAATTCAGGTGCTGAGTTATTAGTTTATAGAAATGAATATATTCAAAAAATAACAATCTCTCAAAATGGCAAGATTATTAATGAAACAGAACTTAAGTAAAGGCTTTAGCTTATTAGAGGTAGCAATTGCACTATTAATTTTGAGCACCTCTGTAATAGCTATTTACCAAGTAATATCCTCCTCTACGATTTCAACATTCGAACTAGAGGATAGATATATAGCAAGAGAGATTGGTAATAATCGAGTAGCTCTAATGAATACAATTGATATACCCCAAGGCACAGGAACTAGAGAGGGAGCAATTGATATGGCGGGTTTTGAATGGGAGTGGAGAGAGGAGATTTCTAAAGGCCCAGCAATAAATGTTTATGAGTATTCAATTCTAATTAAGAAATCATCTGCTACAAATTATATCTATGAAGCAAGAGGTTATCTTGTTAAAAAATAATAAAAAAGGATTTACTCTTATTGAGGTGCTCGTATCCATTGTAATACTGAGCATCATCGCAATTGTCTCAACAAATTTTTTACAGTCTTCGATAACAGCTAGAGAAGAGGGTGCAAATAAATTACAAAATATTAAAGAGCTCAATATAGCTTCAAGCATTGTAAGAAGAGATATGCGTCAAATTCTCAACGTTCCAATAAGAGATTACTTTGGAAATAATTTAAAAGGTAATTTTATTGCCGATAATGTTTCTAATTCTATTGTATTTACCACTTTAGTAAACTCCTCTTTTTCAACCTCAAGAGTTCGAAGAGTCGAATATATATATCAAGATGAAGATTTTATAAGAAGACAATATTTTGCTGATAATCCTTATTCATATGAAGAATATTTTGAGACAATTCTTCTGGGCGGAGTTACTGATATTGAATTTAGTTACATGACTAATAGAAAATGGTATGCCGTATGGCCAATCGACATTATTACAAAAGCTAAAATACCAGAATTAGTAAAGATAACTTTCACTAAAAATAATTTGCAATATGAATGGATTATTAATCCAAATATAGATTATGTATATAAAAAATAAAGAAAAAGGGGTAATTTTGATCTCTGTTTTGTTAATTGTCCTTGTGCTATCTGCAATAGCTATGTCAATTGGCAATAATTTTCTATTAGCCTTTAAGAGGTCTATATACCAAGATCTGCAAACAAATAGCTTTGAGTTATTTAAGAATATTGAGTCTATCTCCATAAAAAGAATTGAAGAGAAAAATAGATTTGGATCACAAGCGTTGACTAAAGAAGACCCTTTATTTAAAGATACCTTCTATTTTGAATTACCTAATGGTCAGTTATATGCGCAAATATCAGATGCTTCAAATTGCTTAAATATTAACTCTGTTGTGTCCTTATCCAATAAAAATTATATTCAAAATCCAAAAGGAATGGCATCTATAAAAAAGCTACTACTACTCAAAGAATTTGATGAAAGAGATATAGATTCATTGATAGATCAGATGATTGACTGGATTGATATTGATAATCAACCAAGACAAGGAGGGTTAGAGGATTACTTTTATACAGGCCCTCTTCATACCCCTCAACAATATACTAGCAAAAGACTTTTTTATGATCTGTCTGAACTTAAAAACCTACCTGCATGGAGAAAATTTAATTGGAATGATATTGATAAAAATTTATGTTCAATTCCAATTTCAGGAAACTCTAAAGTGAATATAAATACATTAAATATAGAGGATTCAGAGCTTCTATCTTCTTTATTACCAAATGCAACAGTAAAAGATGCTGAGGCAATAATTGCTAATATTCCACAAGAGGGTTTTGTTGATATATCCCAACTAGTTACTGAATTTCCTGGAGTTGATTTTACTAAGAGCGATGCTAGTATTTCATTTACATCAAATCTATTTTCCATAAAATCTGAGATAATAAGCGATAAGTTGAAAATCAGCTCGGAAAGTATTATGTATTTGGAAAATAACAGGAATGGATATGTTGTTTCAAGAACATACAATGGACTTTAAAATAGAAAATGAATAGATATTTATTACATAACTTAAGCAATAACCATAACGAAGTTGAGGTTTTTCATTATGTTGATAATATTTTTCAGTCAAAAAAACTACTTCACTTGGATGATATTTCTAGTCATATAGGCTCAGACTCAGAAATTTTTTATTTTATACCTTCTTCAAAAATATCATCTGTAAAGTTAGATATATCAGCTGATGATACTGATGAAGCAGTTCGAGCAAGATTATTGTCTGAGATGGATGATTTTATAGTGAGTGACATTTCTGAGAACGAAATCTTCATTCATAGAAATTCTAAACTCAATTTAGCAATTTTAATTGATAAGAGTTACCTAACATCTATCACTGACAAATTAAGAAGCACAGGTTCAAAAATTTATATTTATCCTGAGCATATGTTGTCTTTTTTAAAAGATGAATCTTCAATTTTCAAGGTCTCAGATAGAATCATTTTCTCATTTTCTGCTGGAGAGGGCTTTTCACAAAATGAGATAAATTTAGATGATTATATAAAGTTAGTTAAGAAAGAAAGAGAAAACTTTTTGCCAAAGATATATCTAAGTAATAATATTCTTGCTGAAAATTTTAAAAATAGTGAGATAGAGGATGTTAGTCTTGAATCACTTCATCTAGTTTTTATAAAAGAACACTCATTTCTTCCCAATCTTTATCGTGGTGGTTTCCATTTAGATTATTGGATAAAAAGATATCAAATTAATAAACTTGATCTTGCTTTAGCAATTGCTGCTATGAGTCTTCTAGTCATTTATCCAATTTCTAGTACATTTTTAAATAACTCTTATGCTGATGAGTATAAAACTGAAACCGTAAGCCTTTTTAAAAAGATCAATCCTAATATTAAAAAAGTTGTTAATCCTAGAAGGCAAATTGATGAGATTTTGAATTCCTATAGTTTAGAACAAGCCTCAAATTTAAATATTTCTGGACTAGATAGTATAAAAAGACTTGATATAGCTGAAATTACTAAGCTTTATATGGATATTGATAAATCTGAGGCTCAACTAACTCTGTCTGGTCTTGGAAGCACTCAATATCAGTTTTTGATCAATCTCTTGCCCCAAGCAAACCTAACTTTGATAAAAGAGGATATTAAAACATCAGAAGGGCAAGTTTCAGGGTTGATTATCATTGGGCTATCAGGTTAATTATGAAAGAAATATTCAATAATCTTCAAAACCGTGAAAAAAGTTTATTAATTATTTTAGCCTGTATTATTATTTTAGGCATTCTGTTGTCCTCAGCGACTAATCTTTACAGTAATCTACAAAACTCTTCTCAAAGATTAAATTCTGCAAAATCAGATTATGATTATGTCTACCAACAAGCTGAAGTCTTATCGCTAAATCTTGCGCAAAAGTCTTTTTTACTAGATGCAGAAAATACTTATGCTGAGCTTGATAAGGTGGCTCGAGATTTTGAGTTAATTAATTACATTCTAACCAAGGATGATTCAGAGCTTAAGATTGTTTACATTCTAAATGATCTTGAGAAATCACTGTTGTTTATTGAAGAGTCAGTTAAGATTATCGGAATAACACCAGCTTTTATTGATGTATCAAGACTTAATGAGATAAAACGATTTACGGTTATCTATAATATAAAGTAATTTTAAAAGCTAATTAGTTGTTTTTAATTTGAATCTTTTCTGAATAAAGTTCATGAAATAGCTTAACAGCTGTTGAATCAGAAACTCCCCAACTGGTTGCATGAATTTTTGAAATAGAGAGCCCACTAATTATTTGCGAATATATTTCAATAGCTGAGTCAATAACATCAACTCTGTCATCTTTCAGGTTATATTTAGATTTCTTTTCTGATTTATCTAGCTTTGAGAGCTCTATAGCTTTTTTATTAAAATCTTCAATAGTTAAAGACTTTACTTTATAAATATTTAGAAAAGATCTAATATTTCCTCCTATTCCTACAAGCTTCATTTTTCTTTGATGCTGAACTAACCAATCAAGCATTCTTTCCCATTCATCTTTATGATCCATGCCTAAATAATTTCTTACAGCACCAAGCTGAAAAGACTGTATATAATCTTTTTCTTTTGTATGAATATAGAATTCAGTAGAACCTCCTCCAATATCTACATATATCTTATCTGTTGAAGCCTGAGCTTTTGGGTGAAACCTAATTAATTTAGCTTCCTCTAACCCAGAGATTATTCTTATTGGATGCTCAATACTATTTTCTACCATTCGTCTTGCATCCTCAGAGTTTGAGGTGTCTCTAAACGCTGAAGTTGCTACAATTTCGTACATTTCTATCTGATTTTCTTCAAAGTATTTCTTATACTTTTCTAAAACATCAATGAGCGCTTTTAACTTTTCCTCTGAAAGAAAGCCGTCTTTAAATACATCTGTACCTAGCCTCATTGGAGTTCTTTTACTTTCTATAAATTCAATAGAAGTTGGAGTGGTAGAAAATATTTTAGATTTAATGGCATTTGTACCTATATCTATAGCTGCAATTTTCATATTAGTTAACTATCATCAGAATATTTTGTTATGGACATATACTGCTCATAATTTAGATTGTTAAAAATAACACCGTCAAGGCTTGCTGAATAATTTGCGATGTCTTTAGACCAAGACACTGGTTTTAAAAGTTTCTTTTTTTCATAATCAGTTTTATTTAATAAAAATCGAAGCGCGGTTAATCTTGCAATCATTTTATTATTAGAATTGATTACAATCCAAGGAGAGTTTTCCGTTGATGTTTTACTAAACATTTGCTCCTTATATAGAGTGAAGGCATCCCATTTTGTCACTATTCGCTCATCATTTTCTGACAACTTCCAGTATTTGAGTTGAGAGTTTCTTCGAGCATTTATTCTTTTTTTTTGCTGATCCTTTGATAATGAAAAATAGAATTTTGTAATCTCTGTACCTGAATTAGTAAGATCATCTTCCCATGTATTAACTTTGTTCATAAATGCTCTATATTGCTTTTCATTACAATAATTCATAACAGGTTCAGTTATAGCTCTTGTATACCAGGACCTATCTAAAAAGGCTATTTCACCATTTTTTGGCAATACCTTTTGCCATCTTTGAAACCAATGTGATGACTCCCATTTAGATGGGATACCAAGATGTACATAGCGAAAATTTTTAGGTATGAGGTGCTCAGAAAAGAATTTTATTGCTGAGCTTTTCCCAGCCGTATCCCTTCCTTCAAAGGCTATACAAATCTTTCTATTATTTTTAATAACATCTTCTTGTAATTTTAAAAGTTCAATCTGCAATCTTCTTTTTTCAAGCGCATACGCGCTAGGATTAAGTTGTTTGTAGATAGTTTGATCTAATGATATTAATGACATGTAATCTTTATAATAAAGTTTATTTTTCTAAGAAAAACAGTTCACTAAAAAGTAAAACTATTTCACTAAAAAGTACAGGTTTCTTCACTTAAATGTCACACAAAAAAGTTCAAATGTATTCATATAAACTTTAATAAGATAATTTAATATGGAAACTTTATTTCTTGACCCGACCTTAATACTCATTATAGCAGCTTTTGCTGGCTTCTTTATGGCTTTTGGGATTGGAGCTAATGATGTTGCTAATGCAATGGGAACTTCAGTAGGCAGCAAAGCCATAACTTTTAAACAAGCAGTCATAATTGCTGCTATTTTTGAATTTTTAGGAGCTTATCTTGCTGGAGGCGAAGTTACTTCAACAATAAGAAAAGGGATAGTTGATCCTAACCTTTACGCAGACAACAACAATATCTTTATTATAGGAATGTTATCGGCCTTAATGGCAGCAGGAACCTGGTTGTATATTGCTAGCAAAAAAGGATGGCCTGTATCAACTACACATTCAATAGTTGGTGCAATTGTTGGTTTTGTTGTTATCTCTCTTGGCTTCGAAGCAGTATCTTGGTCAAAAGTAGGAACTATTGCATCTAGTTGGGTTATATCACCAATAACAGCTGGAACTATGTCATTCTTAATATTCTTAAGTGCTAAGAAGTTTATTTTAGATAGACCTAATCCAGAACAAGCAGCGATATCATTAATTCCTTTTTACAGTTTCTTTGTAGCTGTCATTATAGGACTAGTTACAGCAAGAAAAGGCTTGAAACATGTCGGTTTGCCTCTTTCTGATAGTGAGGTTCTTATGGTCACAATTGGATTTGGTGTCATTGTCTCAATAATTACAGCTATTCTCTTAAACTTAAATGCTAAAAAGATTAAAGAGTATGGAGTTGAGTCTGCTTTTGCAATTCTTATGATTGTTACAGCTTCAGCTATGGCTTTTGCACATGGCTCTAATGACGTTGCAAATGCAATAGGTCCAGTTTCAGCAATCATCAGCGTTGCTAGTGAAGGGTCAATTGGCTCTAAAGCTTCTGTGAACTCATGGGTATTACTTCTTGGTGGGATTGGTATTGTTTTTGGTCTAGCCATGCTGGGTGGAAAAGTTATTAAAACTGTTGGTACGAAGATTACAACATTAACACCAAGCTTAGGATTCTCTGCTGAAATGGCAGCAGCATCTACTGTAGTTGCTGCGACTTATCTAGGGTTTCCAATATCTACAACTCATACTTTGGTGGGAGCTGTCATTGGGGTAGGTCTTGCAAAAGGAGTGTCACATATAGATCTAAAATCCATTGGAAGAATTGTTCTTTCTTGGTTAATAACAATACCTATTGGAGCATCTTTAACCATACTTTTTTATGTTATTTTAAGAATCATTTTTGGTGTCTAGAAGTATGATTTCTAAAAAATATTTTGTTTTAAGAAAAATACTCTTTATAAGCTTTTTAGCAATTAGTTTTACAAGTAATGCTGATATAAATTTTTATGGGAAAGTTAATGTTAGCTTAGAAGATACAGATTTAAATGCCTCAAGCAAAACAGAATTTAAAAATAATGCTTCAAGAATTGGCTTTAAAGGATCTTTTGATATTTCATCATCTCTTGAGCTATCTTTTCAAATTGAGGAAGAGATAGATCCAACTGACTTTAAAGCAGACGGTGACAAAGTCTTTAAAGAAAGAAATTCTTTTATTGCTATAAGTGGAAGTTTTGGAGAATTCCTAGCTGGTACTTACGACACAGCTTTTAAGAAGTCACAATTAAAAATAGATCTATTTAATGACACACGAGCTGATATTAAATATATTCTGCGCGGAGAAAATAGAATGAATAGCTTTATGGGTTATACAAGTCCTGATTTTATAGAAGGATTTAATCTCTCCATTAATTCAATAAGCCAATCAACTGGAAGAGGCGAATCTATTGCTTTAAATTACTCAAATAATAATATAAAGGCATCTTTAGGGATTGATCAAAACATTAAAGGCTATGATGCAGAAAGATTTAGCATCATGCTGCCCCTTAGAAATATTGATCTAGGTTTGTTATATCAAACATCGAAAAAATTATCCTCAGCAAAATCTTATTCAGGTCATGTCGTTAGCATGAAAAAAAAGGTTTCTAATAAAGGAAGTGTATATGCTCAAAATGCCAAATCAAATATGAGAATTATCTCTGGTAATCAAAACTCTATTGGGTATTCATACAAAATAAATAAATCTACAAAAGCATTTATTCATTACTCTAGCCTCAGCAAAGAGGATAAAGATGAAGATGTTGTTTTTACATCTATTGGCTTTGAATATAAATTTTAGTTACTTTATTTTTATTTCTTAATTTACTTTTCTAAACATTTGTCCATAATTAGGTTATGGGTGTAAATGCTAAACAAGATAGAAGCAAATTAAGGGTAGCTAAAATTATTGAAGCTGCTCATCAAATACTATTAACTCAAAACTTAGAAGATATAACTATTTCAAACCTAGCAACCCACTCTGACTTAAAAAGAACTTCTACTTATAAATTTTTTGCAAATCCCGATGACGTTAAACTCTTACTTGTTAAAAGATACTTTGTAGAATGCTCTGCTGAATTTCGTGAATCTGATAATAATCAAAATTATGATGATCTATCTAAAGCACTTGAGGAGTCAGTAATTAGAATATTTAATTTCTTTTCTAAAAATATCGGTGCGCAAAAGCTCATTTTGCAAAATACTGTAGCACCTCCAGCTAAGTCTGAAACACTTCACTTGCTATCTTCAGAGGTTATTTCTTTTATTGAAAAAAATATAAAGCTCCCGTCTATGTTTAACAAAGAGGGCGTCTTTCTTGTTATGGTTCAGATAGTCATATCTATTTTTTCATTAAATATTAAAGAAAATGGTGAGCTGAATCAGATTGGAAAATCAGAAGCTCAAAGAGCTTCTTATTCATATTTATTAAGTTGTATTGCACAAAAAGATTAACTCTATCGATTAATCCTAAACAAGAGATCTAATTTCATGTTAATAATATTTAAAAAATTTAATTTCTTTTTAATGGCCTTTATCTTTTTTAATCTTGAAGTAAAAGCAGATTTCATTGAAATCGCTCCCAAATATGAAACTCCAGAGATAGCTACCTCTGGTGATGCAGCAGATGATCCTGCTATTTGGTTTAATGCTACCGAACCACATAAATCATTAGTTCTTGCAACAGACAAAAGAAGTGGAGTTTATGTTTATGATTTAAGAGGAAAAAAACTAGGGTTTACAGAGCTTGGCAATATAAACAATATAGATTTAAGAAGTATAGATTTATCGTCAGAATTAACTACTTTCATTGTTGCATCTAATAGAAGTACTCAGTCAATTGATGCATGGCTATATAAAGATAAACATATTGCAGATAATGCCAATAGCAAACAATTTGCACTTTCCAAGAATCCGCAAATACAAACTCAGTCAAATATAAATATTTATGGAATTTGTGTGGGCAATGATCCTGAGCTGGGTTTAATAATCTTTGCTACCGAGGATGGCGGGCCTAATGTAGAGGTTTGGCAATATATTAATAGCGCTCTTAAATTAATCCATACATTTACTAATAATGGAGAATCAGAGGGCTGTGTTTATGATGATGAAAATAGAACTCTATTTATTTCAGAAGAAAATATTAATGGAGTTCTTAAGGCATATAGGCTAGAAAGCTCCTTAAATTTCAAT
>Ga0257110_1000287_pt1 | contig 25675 bp, 22 predicted proteins | sample LP_taG_7_FD_190184 | JGI IMG/M metagenome (GOLD analysis project Ga0257110, IMG submission 190184) | Marine microbial communities from Northeast Subartic Pacific Ocean, Canada - LP_J_2015_P26_10m | ecosystem: Environmental > Aquatic > Marine > Oceanic | place: Canada: Northeast Subartic Pacific...
CGTGCCATGAGTCGATCTCCGACCGAGTAAGCGGGATGACGCGAAGTAATCACCTCTGACAATACTAGGCCCATGACCGGCGCATCTAACGCCATCGCTGGCAACACCTCATCGCCAGAGTCTTCGTTCATCCAGTTACGAAAACCCGCGTCCAGAGAAATGAAGTCGTTGCGAGTCAAAAAATGGCCGTCAGGTACTGAGGGGATGGGTTCTTCACGAACGGCGAAATCAGCTTCGACTGGATTACCAACGGGCCGTCTGGCCAGCACTACAGAGTTCATCATGTTATTGCTCTCGTTTGCCCTTTTAGCCACTACCGGCTTTTACGGCTAGTTTATCAGAGACAAAAAAAGCCACCCGGAGGTGGCTTTGATTCGACCCAGCGTGATTAGAATTCATAACCAATGGTCAGACCAAACTGCTGACGTGGGGCGAGCTCTGCCCAAGTGAAAGAGCCGGTTGTATACCGTCGTTGAACACGGTTACCGTCCTCAAGCACGTCAGTGCCATAAACAATGACCTTGAAGGTTCCGTTCTCTGTATCTCTCAAATAAGTGGCCGACAGATCCAAGCTTTCCCAAGAATCGATAGTCACTTTAGGGAAGGTCGCGGGATCATAGATGGCCCAAGGCGTCTGAGTGTAAACATCATCTTGATAGCTAAAGTTTGCTGACAGAATTAACTCGCCCCCAAAAACAGATGAGAGGTGCTCTCCCCCTAAACTGTAGGTCAATTCCGGCGCGTAGAGCAGTTGAGCCGTATTAGAAATATCTCTTCCGGCATAGTCATAGGAATCGTAACTTGCATCAAGTGTTCCTAAGGACGCTCGCAAAGTCAGTGCTGATGTGGGCATCCAAATGCCCTCTACTTCCAAGCCATCCATGCTTGTTTCACCGACGTTAGCGATAAATGAACACGTAATGCCCGCAGCATCTTCCTCTGCGCCGCCTTTGCCGCACTCAGGGAAGCTGGCCGGTGTGATCAGTGGTAACTGCATATCTGAATACTCAGCGTTAAAGTAAGTGATATTCAGCTGCGTGCTGTCGGTCGGATTACTCCTTATGCCAATTTCAATATTATCGACTTCCTCTGAGTCATAAGGCTCGACCTCGTTGGGCGTAGTCCCTCGGTTAAAAAAACCTCCACTACGGAATCCAGTAGAAAATGAGGCGTAAACCATACCCTTTTCAAAAGTCCTTTGAAGTGCGGCTCTGTAGGTCAGGTTGTCATCTGAGAACTCAGGAGTAGCGTACATTTGCAGTACGCTTGGATCCGTGTTGTTGTCGATACGGTCTTGGTCTCCCACCACTGCCGGCCAAGAGTATGTCTCCATTTCTTTGTCTTCTTCAGTGTAACGAGCTCCAAGTGTGAGGGACCATTGCTCACTGAAGTCGTACGTTAATTCGCCATATACCGCAGTCGCCTCCGCCTCATGATTCACTGTGAAGGGTTGGATGGGTCCAGACGTAATGAAGGAGTCGGCCTCTAACATATAGTATCCGACCACATAGTTGAGCGCTCCGTCTGAGTCGGAACTGATTTGAAATTCATGTGATGTTTGTTTGAATTCTTGATCTCGATTGACGGGGAAGAAAACCGTCGCTGATCCCCAAGAGGATTCATGAACTTCTTCTTCATAGTCCATGATTCCCATGGTGTACTTAAATTCGTGGTCCGCCCAATTATGAGTGATCTGCAGCGTGCTGTTGTTGCCCCACATGTAAGCTTCGAGCGGATTTAACTGAGGAGAATCCTTGTAATCATTCGCTTGTGAAGCTAAATACCCAGTTAGTGCCTCGGGGAATGGGCCGACCATTAAATTATCGGGTGCAATCGTGTCGTGATCATAATCATCATAAGTAAACTGTACTGACGTATCATCAGTTAGATCAAACCTAATGCTTGCTGATACGGTCGTAGAGTCACGAAAGTCTCTGCGGTCGTTTAGGGTGGTATTGTTTACGTGAGAATCTGATTGAACGTTTTTGAAGGCGAGTTTCAGACCGCCTCGTTCACCTAACGGCATGTTCAGGACGCCTTTGACATCGGTCATGTCTTGGTCACCAAACGTCCCCTGCAGCTTGAGTCCCCATTCACCGGAAGGCTTTGTTCGCGTCACGTTGATGACGCCGCCGATGGTGTTACGGCCAAATAGTGTGCCCTGAGGACCGCGCAGAACCTCCACTGACTCAACATCAAATAGATCAAATACAGCACCAGAGTTGCTCGCCATGAAAACACCATCGACGGCGACACCCACTGTGGGCTCGAGAGATTTTTCAATGTCATCGTAGCCAATGCCGCGGATCGTCGCGCTGAGAGATTCTGAGCCGATGTAGGTTTGGTGGAGCTCTACATTAGGCACCATTTTGTCGATGTCAGTCGTGCGCATGATCGAGCCGCGTTCCAATTGATTGGGCGTTAGGGCAGTGACCGCGACCGGCACATCTTGAAGTGACTCCTGTCGCTTTCTCGCCGTCACAACGACTTCTTCGATAAGACTGTCCTGGGCTAGCGTGAGGGGAGCGAGAGGCAGTGTGGCCATAGTGCTCGCCGTGACGAGGCCTACAAAATAAGCAATGGGATGCTGTCTAGTTATTTTATTGGTCATGGGAATGACTCCGAATTAATCGTGCTGTTTGGATTAATAGACACTTATGGTGCGATTAATGTTTTTGTTATATGGGTATAACAATATTTTGCCATGCGGCCCACTGCACCACAAACAAGATCGTCTTTTTTGCGCATTCTGTCGCTTTTTGCACGATCTAGCGGGCAGCGAGCGCCACAAAATGACGGGGAGAGGGACAATTCAATAGAGCAGAAAATTAGGAATGTGTTTGTCAGTTAGGTGACAAAAGAGGAAAAAATTAGGTCGCCGCCCCATGTGAACTTAACCAGCTAGATTGTCTGGTGTGGCCGCAGGCTTAATCATGCTGCGAAGGGCGAGGTAGGCAGGGCCGCTCGGAGCAGTCAACGCTGCAGGGCTACAACTCCGGGTTTTTTTCGAATTCGGCGGTTCGGGGATCTGAGGGGCACCAGTCTCGCGCTGTGCTGGTCCAGCAGGTGGTGTCAACAGTGAGCCAGCTGGTATCTTCCATCCCGCCTGCTTTGATGAAGAGTTGGCCGGGAATCTCGTCGACAAAGGTGAACATCTGGCTGCCGCAGTTTGGGCAAAAGCCACGATTAACATGAGAGCCGTCGAAACCCAGTGATGCATAGGTTTTATATTCTCCCTCAATTGTCACGGCGTCCATCGGGAACAGGATCACGGTCGCCTTGCCAGAGCCGGTGACCCGCTGACAGTCTTTGCAGTGACAATGCAGGCCAAATCCCGCGCGCTTTTCGTCAAATTGGTATTGAACATCACCGCATAAGCAATGGCCTTTCTGCATCGTTAAACTCCTCTACACCCGAGGCCCAAAATAACACGTTCACACTACGGTGTTGGCTAGAAAGACCGGTTTTGATGGGCGCCACTCTCTGACGCTCGAGACAGGCGGCGGCGTGACTCGCTGGCTAGTGGCAGCGCGCATACCGGCATTGACCGCGATGGCCTCTTCATTTGCGGCAATGCGCTGATTACGATGCCAACCCTGCTAATCGGCGGATAGCCGCATATCGTGTGGCCCAGATGCGTTGGCTCAGCGTCGCCTTGGGGGCAAACATTTCTGATGCATGGTAAGCGCCAGGCCACAAATGAAACTCAACCGGAACGCCGGCTGCCGATAAGCGTTGCGCAAAAAGAATATCTTCATCGCGAAAGAGGTCTAAGTCACCGACATCGATATAGGTAGGTGGCAAATGAGCCACATCCTCAGCGCGCGCGGGTGCAGCATAGCCGTCCGCTTCGTTACTACCGAGATACCATTGCCACGCTTCAATAGACCCCTCGCGATCCCAAATACCAATATCAACGACTTCGGCGGATGAGGTGGTGCTGTGCCGATCATCAATCATCGGGTAGATGGGTAACAGATAGTTTAAGGGAGGCCCTTTTCGGTCTCTTAACATCATGGCTACGGCTAACGCGAGACCGCCGCCAGCCGACGCGCCCATGAGGCCGATATTGTCGCCTTGCATTCCCATTGCGGCTGCGTTTTCAAATACCCAACAGACGCCTGTATAACAATCCTCAGGGGCTGCGGGATAAGGGTGTTCGGGGGCCTTTCGATAATCGATTGACGCTATGGGAATCTGGAGCTCGGTTGCCATCTCGCGGAGGTTTTCATCTTGTGTGTCTAGGTCACCCATGACCATTCCGCCGCCATGAATATAGATAAGCCCGGGGGAGGGCATCGCAGCAGACTCTGGCTGATATAAGCGCAGTGACAGATCGCCACCGGGTCCTGGGTAAGTGTGATCGCTCACCTGCAGCTGCGGAAATTGGGCTTTGGGCGCCGCGTCACGAAAGGCTGACATCGCTTGACGACGCGTCACAATATCGGCGATTCCGTTTAATCCGCCTGGGAGGGCTTTCCATAATCCTTTAAGCGGTTCTTTACTTTCCGCGTCAATGCGATCCCATAAAGACATATCGATTCCTTCTGTTAGTGCGAGTAGTGTGCCTGAGGGTGACAAGGATGGCGCCGCAATAACCCTTTGAGCAAGCAAAAAAAAGGGCGCCCAATGTGCGCCCTCGCGGATAGATTCACATTGCTCGTTAATCCCAGCTGAGTGCACCACCCGTTTGGTACTCGATCACCCTTGTTTCAAAGAAATTCTTCTCTTTTCTGAGGTCCATAATCTCTGACATCCAAGGAAACGGATTTTGCACGCCGGGAAACTGTTCTACTAAGCCCAGTTGAGTGAGTCGCCGGTTCGCAATGAAATGGAGATACTCTTCCATCATGGCTGCATTCATACCCAGCACGCCACGCGGCATCGTATCGCGCGCGTACTCAATCTCGAGGGCGGTGCCCTCTAAGATCATTTGCGTGACTTCCTCTTTGAATTCCGGCGTCCAGAGGTGAGGATTTTCCAGTTTGATTTGGTTGATCACATCAATGCCAAAGTTGAGGTGCATCGACTCGTCCCGCAAAATGTACTGGAACTGCTCGGCGACCCCCGTCATTTTGTTGCGCCGTCCCATAGAAAGAATCTGAGTGAAGCCGCAATAAAAGAAAATGCCTTCTGTCACGGCATAAAACCCAATCAGATTACGCAGTAGCTGTTGGTCCGCTTCGGGCGTTCCCGTTGCAAACGTAGGATCAGACAGAATATGCGTATGGCTAATAGACCACGTTGCTTTTTTTGCGACAGAGGGCACTTCGCGATACATATTAAACACGGCACCTTCGTCCATTCCCAGTGACTCAATACAGTACTGATAAGCGTGGGTATGGATGGCTTCTTCAAAGGCCTGTCGGAGCAAGTACTGCCGACACTCTGGGTTCGTCACGAGTCGGTAAATGCCAAGCACCAGATTATTGGCGACCAGTGAATCAGCCGTTGAAAAGTAACCGAGCGAGCGCTCAATGATTCTGCGCTCATCGTCTGTAAGACCCTCTGGATTCTTCCAGGTGGCGACATCGGCCGTCATATTGACTTCTTGCGGCATCCAATGATTCGCGCAGCCATCAATATATTTCTGCCAAGCCCAGTCATATTTGAATGGCACAAGCTGGTTTAAATCTGCCCGACAATTGATCATCGCTTTTTCGTCAACTGACACCCGTGCCGCACCGATTTCGAGCTCCTCGATGCCAGCCGACGCGTCCATATTGGCAACGGCGGCCTCTGCGGCCTTCATTGCCGTTACTGATGCGTCGCTAGAGGCGACTGCCGCCGCTGCTGGCTCTATGGTCTCCTCGGCAGCTCGCTCTGTGGCAACGGCCGCAGCCACGACGGCTGGCGCCGGTGTTTGCGCCGCCAGATTATTACTGTCGTCTTGGTTGTAATCATCCCAATTCAGCATGTTGTTTTATCTCCTTTACAGTCCGGCTGTTATTGGCAAGCTTCACAATCTGGATCATCCAGTGAGCAGGCTTGCGGTACTGGCGCCGGTTGTGGCGCTGCGGTAGCGTTCGACACGGCATTTAAATTGCCGGTGTCTACGGTTGATTTTTCGGTTCCTGTCGCGGCGAGTGATCGTAAGTAATAAGTCGTCTTCAAGCCGCTAAACCAGGCCATACGGTAGGTCACATCCAGCTTTTTGCCGCTGGCATTATTGATATACAGATTCAATGATTGCGCCTGATCGATCCATTTTTGCCGCCGGCTGGCACTGTCTACTAACCATCTGGGTTCTATCTCAAACGCAGTGGCATATTTTGCTTTTAGATCTGCGGGTACTCGGTCGATCGCTTGCACACTGCCATCATAATATTTCAGATCATTGACCATGACCTTGTCCCACAAGTCCCGACTTTTTAAATCGCTGACCAGGTAAGGGTTTACAACAGTGAACTCTCCCGAGAGGTTCGATTTGACATAGAGATTTTGGTACGTCGGTTCAATCGACTGCGATACGCCCGTGATATTGGCAATGGTGGCCGTTGGGGCAATGGCCATGACATTAGAATTACGCATGCCGGCTTGTGCGACCTTAGCCTTGAGGTCATCCCAGTCGAGGGTTTTGTCCTGATTAACGTCGATATACTGCTCGCCTCGTTCCTTGATCAGAATATCGAGGGAATCGAGTGGGAAAATGCCTCTGCTCCATAGCGATCCTTCGTACGACGAGTAGGCCCCTCTTTCCTGCGCTAACTCGCTAGACGCCTCAATCGCAAAATAACTGATTGCTTCCATTGAGCGATCTGCAAACGTCACTGCGCCATCCGATCCGTAGGAAGTATCGGTTCTGTACAGGGCGTCCTGAAAACCCATTAGGCCCAAGCCAATGGGGCGGTGACGGAAATTTGAGGTCTCCGCTTGCGGCACGGAGTAATAGTTAATGTCGATGACATTATCGAGCATACGGATTGCCGTTCGCACCGTGCTCCGTAACTTAACTACATTAAGCTTCCCGTCTTCAATGTGCTGGGGCAGATTCACAGAGCCCAAATTACACACGGCAATTTCTTCCGCATTGGTATTCAGAGTGATCTCTGTGCACAAGTTTGATGAATGCACGACACCGCAATGCTGCTGTGGAGAGCGCAGGTTGCAAGGGTCTTTGAAGGTCATCCATGGATGTCCTGTCTCAAAAATCATGCCCAACATTTTCCGCCAGAGGTTTTGTGCTTTGAGCGTTTTATACAGTTTCAGTTCGCCGTCTCGTGCCATTTGCTCATATTGCTCGTAGCGCGTTTCAAACGCTTTGCCATAGAGGTCATGCAAGTCAGGCGCGTCGTTCGGAGAGAACAGCGTCCAGTCACCGTCCTCAAATACCCTTTTCATGAACAAGTCAGGTATCCAGTTGGCTGTATTCATATCGTGGGTACGACGTCGGTCGTCACCGGTGTTTTTACGCAAGTCTAGAAACTCTTCGATATCCATATGCCAGGTTTCTAAGTAGGCACATACTGCGCCTTTGCGCTTGCCACCTTGATTGACTGCTACCGCGGTATCGTTGACGACTTTTAGGAAAGGCACGATACCCTGACTTTTACCGTTAGTGCCTTTGATATAAGCACCCAAAGCCCTTACGGGTGTCCAGTCATTGCCGAGGCCGCCAGCAAACTTTGACAGCATGGCGTTGTCTTGGATGGCGCCGTAAATTCCGAACAGGTCATCTGGCACAGTCGTGAGATAGCATGAGCTTAACTGTGGTCTGAGCGTCCCTGAGTTAAAGAGCGTGGGTGTCGAGCTCATGTAGTCGAAAGAAGACAACAACCGATAGAACTCAATGGCTCGCGCATTGGGGTCATCCTCTCGGGTCGCCAAGCCCATTGCGACGCGCATAAAAAAGATTTGTGGGAGTTCAATTCGGATCTCGTCGCTGTGAATAAAGTAGCGGTCGTACAGCGTTTGCAGCCCTAAGTAAGTGAACTGTAAATCACGGTCTGCCTGCAGCGCCTCGCCAAGTAGCGTCAGATCGAACTCTGCAAGGTTGGGGGCTAATAACTCAAGCTCGATGCCTCGTTGAATGTAGGCCTTCAGCGCGGCAGGATAGTAGGTATTCATGTCACCTTGCGTCGCACTCTCTGCGACACCTAAAAAAGATAGCCCCTCTGCTCGCAAATCATCCAGTAATAGGCGGGCGGCGGCATAGCTATAGTTGGGTTCTTGCTCAATCAGTGTGCGCGCCGTGATCACTAAGGAGGTGCTACATTCTTTGGCGGACACGCCGTCATACAGGTTACGCAAGGCTTCGTCGATGATGGCCGACTCGCTGACGTCTTCGAGCCCAGCACAGGCCTCGGTCACAATAGTACCGATTCTGTCGATATCCAGCGGCACTTTGCTGCCGTCAGGTTGGACGATGTTAATCCCTTTTGCTGCTGCCTGGGACTCGGGGGAGAGCGCCACATTCGCTGCTCGCTCTTGCCGTCGTGCCTCTCGGTAGATCACGTAGTCGCGCGCTATCTTATGTTCTCCGCCGCGCATGAGAGCGAGTTCCACTTGATCTTGGATATCTTCGATATGGAGCGTACCGCCCGAGGGCATTCTGCGCTCGAAAGTCTCTACGACTTTTTTGGTTAAATCTGCCACCATCTCGTGGATGCGACTGCTGGCAGCCGCAGTGCCACCCTCTACTGCTAAAAATGCTTTAGTGATGGCGACTGTAATTTTACTGTTTTCAAACGGAACCACGGTTCCATTTCGTTTGATCACTCTCAGCTGTCCCGGAGCGGTCGCTGAAAGCCGGGTAGGATTCGGGGTTTCTCTTGTCGTTGCTGGAGTGGGTGCAACGTCCTTTTGTTCTAATGACTCACTGCCTGTTTGCATGGATATTTGCCTCTGAAACACCATTGTCTGAAGATTTTTACCGATCCAACCGTCACATTGAGCTAATTCTCGTTTTTGGGGCTCAACACCTACATGTAGGGGCTTAAGGGCTCGGCAACCCCAAGATAGGCGGGTATGACGCACAATGCAAGGGGAGCATGCTGGGTCTTTTTTGTGGACAATCTGTGTGTAACGCCCGCGCCGCTCTGGCTGAGTCGCGATAACTCTCTGACTTTAGGTTTAAAAATAGTAGGGCGGCTGTTAACGGGCAGTTGTTGGTCGCGCGCTAGAGATTGTGTATTATTTTTGGAAATCTTCGGCTAACCGCTGCCGGGTGCCACTAGTGAGCATGCCACGCGCTGCGAGCGATGGCCTCACGGGTCACTGCCTCACAGGTGACTGCCTCACAGGTGACTGCCTCACAGGTGACTGCCTCACAGGTGACTGCCTCACAGCTAACTACGCACTCAGTAGCAATTCCATTAGTGCTTTTTGCGCGTGCAAGCGGTTTTCCGCTTCTTGCCAGATGACGGTATCGAGCGCATCCATGAGTTCAGCGGTAATCTCTTCGTCACGATGTGCGGGCAAGCAATGCATGTAGAGGGCGTCGGGTGCGGCGATATCGAGCAGCGCTTGATTCAATTGATAGGGCGCCAGCGGACCGATCCGTTCCGATTGTTCCGCTTCTTGCCCCATCGAGGCCCACACGTCAGTCACTAGAAGGTGTGCCTGCTTCACGGCAGCAGCGGGGTCTCGCTCGATCGTCACGCGGTTACCGCAGGCCGCCAGTAGTTCTGGGGAAGGGTCGTACCCCTCTGGGCAGGCCACGACCAGCTCAAAATCAAGCAGTCGTGCGGCGTTCATATAAGAGTGGCAAACATTATTACCGTCGCCAAGCCAGCACACTTTATGGCCGTTAATATCGCCGCGCACCTCAAAAAATGTTTGCATGTCGGCGAGCAGCTGGCAGGGATGGTAATCATCGGTGAGCCCGTTAATGACGGGAACGGCAGATTGCTCGGCGAAGCGTTCAACATCGCGATGAGCGAAGGTGCGGATCATAACGAGGTCGACCATGGAAGAAATGACGCGGGCGCTGTCTTCGATCGGTTCGCCGCGACCGAGTTGGGTGTCTGCGCCAGAGAGAAATAGCGCACTGCCGCCCAGCTGGGTAATGCCTGCTTCGAAGGAGACCCGGGTCCGGGTGGACGCTTTGGTGAAAATCATAGCTAAGATTTTGCCCGCCAAGCTGTGTTGATCATCGCCGGCCTTTCGCTGCGCTTTTAATGCGATAGCGCGATGAATCAACGCTCTGAGCTCACTGGCTGAGAGGTCCATTAATGTCAGAAAATGTCTAGGGGTGCTCATAGTGCGTTTTCCTGCTCAGCAATGTCGTTGATGATGTTGGCAATACCGGCACCGAGCTCGCCCGCCTGCTCGTCGGTCATGACCAGCGGCGGCAATACTCTGATCGTATCCCCCCCCGCAACATTGATTAGCAGGCCGTTTTCAAGGCCTCGTTGAACAATCTCTTTCGTTGCCACACGGGGTTGAATGCCGATCATTAAGCCGCTGCCTCGCACCTCTGTGATGAGGTCGGGGTCGGTTATTGCTTGATGCAATGCCGCCAGCAGCACCTCTCGCACAGACCCCGCGCGCTGCATAACAGTGTCATCGCGGAGTGTTGTCAGCACGGCGATGGCAGCCGCGCAGCATAAGGGGTTGCCGCCATAAGTAGACCCATGATCGCCGGGGCCGAGTAGCTGCGCTGCCTCACCTCTTGCCATGCACACGCCAATCGGCAGGCCATTGCCCAGTCCCTTTGCCGTCAACATGACATCGGGTTTGATCTCAAGTTGCTCGCAAACGTAGGTGCTGCCGCAGCGGCCATTGCCCGTTTGCACCTCATCAAACATGAGTAACCATTGGTTTTGCAGGCACAAGTCGCGCAGGCCCTGCAAATAATGATGATCGAGTGGTCTTACGCCGCCTTCTCCTTGAATCGGCTCCACCAAAACGGCGACCACGTCTGCCAGCGCGTCGCCGAGTGCGTGAATAGCGCTTAAATCATTGGCGGGGACATGTAAAAAACCGTCCAATAGCGGACCAAACCCCTCGCGGATTTTTGGGTTACCCGTTGCCGATAAAGCACCGATGGTTCTGCCATGAAACGCGCCGTCCAAGACGATAATATGAGGTCTTGCTATCTGCCTGTGATGCCCGAGGCGTCGTGCTAGTTTGATCGCCGCTTCATTGGCTTCTGCCCCCGAATTGCAAAAAAACATGTTTTCCATGCCAGTGGCTTGCCGCAGTAAGTCTGCTGCCTCTTCTTGCAAGCCTATGTGGAAAAGATTCGATGTGTGTACGAGTCGCGCTGCTTGCTCGGTGACAGCCGCGGTCACTCGGGGATGGTTGTGCCCTAAATTAGTCACTGCGATCCCGGACAGGCCGTCAAGATAGGCGCGATCAGCGGTATCGTATAAGATTGCCCCCTCGCCTCGAGCGAACGTAACGGGTAAGCGGCCATAGGTTGGCATAATCGCAGTGGGTACGTTTGGCATGAATCTAGTGTCCACAACAAGGCGGCGGGGTGCCAAGATTAGCGGAGCGGCGCGCTGAGTCAAATCTTCTCGTCGGAAATCTCCGCGGGCGGCTCCGTCGTATTACACTATCGGGTAACCACTTCACCACAGGATCGGCAGGCGACTGCCAAGACGGAGAAACTTATGGACATTATGGACAGCATTAGTGAGCAGATTGAGGGAAACCGGATCATTCTGTATATGAAAGGTTCGCCCAATCAACCTCAATGTGGGTTTTCGGCCCGCACCGTTCAGGCACTGATGGCCTGCGGCGAGCGTTTTGCCTACGTTGATATATTGAGCAATCCTGAAGTTCGAGCCAATTTACCCACTTACGCTAACTGGCCCACGTTTCCCCAACTATGGGTAAAAGGAGAGCTAATAGGGGGCTGCGATATCGTCTGTGATATGGAATCTTCTGGTGAGCTCAAAGAGCTGTTGAGCACCGAGGACTCATCGGAGTCTGAGGGCTGAAGACATCCCTTGTGAGAGGGGTTAAATACCATGGATATTGCGATTCAAATTGAGGCGATGGCGCGAGCCGCCAAAGCGGCCTCTGCACTGGTGGCTAATGCCCCAGTCGACCAGCGTAATGCCGCGCTGTTGGCGATTAGAGAGGCTATCGCTGAGGATCGAGACGCCATTCTGATAGCCAACGAGCGGGATCTGGAACAAGGACGAATCAGCGGTCTCGATGAAGCGTTGATCGACCGCCTAGCGCTGAACCCCGCTCGACTCGATGCGGTCGAGGAGGGGCTCATCCAAGTCGCAGCCCTAGCGGACCCGATTGGCGCGGTGTCGGGTCTCAAGACAATGCCCTCGGGTATCGAGGTGGGCACCATGCGGGTGCCGCTCGGCGTTATTGGCATTATTTATGAGTCGAGGCCGAATGTGACCGTCGAGGCGGCTGCCTTGTGCCTAAAGGCGGGTAATGCGGTGATTCTGCGGGGCGGTTCCGAGGCCATTCACTCCAATGCGCAACTCGGCGTGTCGTTGGCGAGTGGACTGTTGGCATCGGGTCTGCCCGAGGCAGTCGCGCAGGTGGTGCCGGTAGCTGATCGTGCTGCAGTGGGGGCGCTTCTTGGATTGCCGCAGTATCTTGATTTGATTGTCCCGCGCGGCGGTAAGGGTCTGATTGAGCGCGTTGCGGCGGAGTCTCGCATCCCGGTGCTTAAGCACTTAGACGGTATTTGCCATGTCTACATCGATGTCGATGCGGATGCCAATAAGGCGCACCAGATCGCCATCAATGCTAAAACCCAACGCTACGGGACCTGCAACACGATGGAGACCTTGCTGGTGGCGCGTGAACGCACCGCGCTATTACCCGAGTTAGTGGCGGCGCTGCAGGCGAAGGGCGTTGAGGTCCGAGGGTGTGATCGCTCGCGCGCAGCGGCACCCGCGATCACCATCGAAGCAGTGGAAGCCGATTGGGGGACCGAGTACTTGGCGCCCATTCTCTCCATCCGAGTGGTTGATCATGTCCAGGCTGCCATGGACCATATTGCTGCGTTTGGCTCTGATCACACTGAAAGTATCGTGACAGAGAACGAGGAGACGGCGACCCGGTTCCTACGCGAGGTTGATTCCAGTTCGGTCATGCACAATGCGTCGACCCGATTCGCTGACGGCTTTGAATACGGACTCGGCGCCGAGATCGGTATTTCGACAGACAAGCTGCATGCACGAGGCCCTGTTGGGTTGGAGGGGCTGACGTCGCAGAAATATATCGTCAAGGGTGACGGCCATATTCGCCAGTGAGTGCGTCAATCGTGACTGATGCTCGGGCACTGGGTTTACTGGGTGGTGCTTTCGATCCGGTTCATATCGGTCATCTTCGAGGCGCTATTGCAGTGCGAGAGCACTTAGGCCTAGAGAGAGTCGATTTATTACCTGCGGCACAGTCGCCCCTAAAAGAGGCGGCCGAGGTGACGGCTGCGGAGCGACTCGCAATGCTTGAGGCAGCGGTGCAGGACGTGCCAGGGCTGGGGGTTGATGCACGCGAACTGAGCCGGGAGGGACCCTCCTATACGGTGGATACACTGATTGAGCTGCGCTGTGAAGTCGGTCAGGAACAACCACTGATTTGGATTGTCGGAACGGATATTCTGCCGGCACTCCCAAGATGGTCACGGTGGCAGCAGCTGCTCGAGTTAGCACATCTGGTGATATTGGAGCGTCCCGGTGCCGATTCGCCGCCGCTAGCAGTGACACAGTGGTTAGACCAGCATCGAATGGATCAGAACGCATTGCTCACGTCACCAGCAGGGGGCGTTATGACCCTAGATCAGCCGGTTTTGGACATTGCGTCGTCAGATATCCGCGCGTTACTGGCAGCGGGTCGAGATCCCCGGTTTCTGCTGCCCGACGTCGTAATGGAGTATATTATCCACCATAAACTTTTTATGCGTGACACAGTATGACATCTGAATTGCCAATAGCCGCCATTCCTAAAGGTGCTGACTTACTGGGCATCACCCAAAACGCCTTGGCGGACATGAAAGCGGTTGACCCGATTGTGCTCGATGTGCGGGAGCTCAGTTCGGTGACTGACTACATGGTGGTGGCCAGTGGTACGTCTAGTCGACACGTGAAATCGCTGGCAAACAGCGTGCTGATGGAAGCTAAGGCACAGGGCGCACGACCATTGGGCGTCGAGGGCGCGGGCGCTGGCGAGTGGGTTTTGGTCGACTTCGGCGATGTCGTGGTGCATGTCATGCAACCGGCCACTCGGAGCTTTTATGATCTTGAGCGATTGTGGTCGGTGCAGGCTGCGCAACCACAGGAAGGCTGATGCGGCTCCGAGTGCTGGCCGTTGGGCAGAAAATGCCGGCATGGATTGATCAAGGGGTGGACGAATACGCAAGACGACTGCCCAAGGGTGTCACGGTAGAGTGGTTGAATATTGCGCCGGCTAAACGAGGCACCGAGTCGATCGAGCGCTACCAGCAGATTGAAGCAGAGTCCCTACGAGCCAAACTGACGGCAGAAGACTTACTGGTGGCGCTGCATGTGCAGGGACGGGAAATTACCACAGACTCTATTGCAGAGCGTCTCGCTCAATGGCAGATGGCAGGTAACCGGGTCTGTATCGTGATCGGTGGGCCGGACGGTCTACACCCTAGCATTCTCGATGCCGCTCAAGAGCAATGGTCTTTTGGCCGCATTACCCTGCCTCATCCGCTGGTTCGGGTGATTCTTTCTGAGCAACTGTATCGCGCCTGGTCCATTCAGGCGGGTCACCCCTACCATAGAGGCAACTGATGGCTAGACCACTCGACGCGCTGCGCGACACGCAAAGAGAGTGGATGATCAATCGCGCTCGCTTGATCGCCGCGCTTGTCGGCATTTTTGCGTTGCTATTAATTCTGGTCTATCGCTATTACTCATTGCAGATTACGCAGCACGATGACTTCCTAACTCAGTCTGACCGCAATCGGATTCGTGTTGAGGTGATTCCCCCGACGCGAGGGCAAATCGTCGATCGCAAAGGTCGTGTGCTGGCCCTCAATCAACCCACATTTGTGGTGGGTGTTGTTCAGGAGCGCAGCGAAAACCTCGAGGCCTTAGTATCCATTTTACGCGAACGCTTTGGGTTATCAGAGAGAGAGGTTGAAAATTTCTGGGAGCGGTCTGCTCGGCGACGACCTTTCGAGTCAGTTCCCATCAAGCTCGGGTTAGACGATACCGAACTTGCCATGGTGGCTGTGGACTTACATTCTTTGCCCGGTGTGGTGGTGGATGCGCAGTTAACCCGTCACTACCCGTTTGCTAATACGCTGAGCCATGTTCTGGGCTATGTGGGTCGCATCAGCACGGCAGATCTCGAGGCGCTCGATGCAGAGCGGTATCGCGGTACCTTGCATACGGGAAAGGTGGGTCTGGAAAAGCGCTACGAGCGGCTCTTGCACGGCATGCCGGGCTTCCAGCACGTCGAGACCAATGCTCACGGTCGCCTGCTCCGGGTACTGGAGAAAGAACCGTCGCAGGCTGGGCGAGATTTACAGCTTTATTTGGATCTTGATTTGCAGCGCGTTGCCACCGAGGCCCTCGGTGACCAGCGAGGCGCGGTCGTCGCGTTAGACCCTCTCACGGGTGGCGTACTGGCAATGGTGTCTAATCCCAGTTACGACGCTAATCTGTTCGTGCAAGGCATAAGCTATGTCGACTATGCACAACTGCGCGGATCACTCGATACCCCCCTTTTGAACCGGGCAGTTCAGGGGCAGTACCCGCCAGGCTCAACGGTAAAACCGCTGCTAGGTTTGGGCGCTCTGGCGCGAGACTTGATTACGCCCGAGACCACTGTGCGCGACCCCGGGTGGTATCGCTTACCCGGCGATACAAGACGTTATCGAGATTGGACGTTGCGTGTCAGAGGGGGTGGTCATGCCGAAACAGTCGACCTCCGACTGGCCATCGCTGAATCCTGCGATACGTATTTTTATGATTTGGCGCATCGAACGGGTATCGACACCATGGCAGAAATATTGGCTCCCTATGGTCTGGGTCTTCCCACTGGGATCGACACCACCGCCGAGCAACCTGGCATTTTGCCCAACACTGAATGGAAGCGGAGCCAGCTCAGGCAGGCCTGGTATCCGGGCGAGACAATCAGTGCGGGTATCGGGCAGGGTTATATGCTGATGACGCCGCTTCAGTTGGCTCAAGCGGCGATGGTCATTGCTAACAAAGGCACCAGCTTTGTCCCATCGCTGGTTCATCGCGTCGGAGATCTGACGGTCGGTGGTGTCCCGCGAGCGCCGATTGCGATGACAGAGGAGGATTGGCAGGCGGTGGTTGCGGGGATGGTGGATGTGGTCCACTCGCCTCAGGGGACTGCCGCGCTTATCTCCGATAACATCACCTATCAAATGGCGGGAAAAACGGGAACTTCTCAGGTGATTAGCATCGCTCAAGATGCGATTTATGATGAAGACAGTATTAGTGAACGAAACCGCAATCACGGTTTATTCATTGCATTTGCCCCCGTGGATAAGCCGCGCATTGTGGTCGCGGTAATCGCCGAGAATGGCGGGGGAAGCAGTGCTGCCTCCCCCATCGCGCGCCGTGTCGTTGATGCCTGGCTGATTGAGACTGAGGATGCCTGAATACAGCCGTTCGCTGGGCGATTCGCATCAAGGGTTTGCTCGTCCTAAGACGCCCGCCGAGCGGCTGCATCTGGACTTGGTGTTGCTTCTGCCAGTAATCACGATTATGGCGTTGGGTTTGTTCGTCTTATTCAGTGCTTCTGATTCGGATTGGGATACGGTCAACCGTCAGCTCAGAAACTTCATTATCGGATTTGGCGTCTTGCTGGCTGTTGCGCAAGTCCGAGTCGATACCCTACAACGTTGGGCACCCATCCTATATTTGGGGGCTTTACTGCTACTCTTATTGGTGCCTTTTTTTGGGGTTGGGGCAAAAGGTGCCCAGCGATGGTTGAGTTTGGGGTTTATCCGTTTTCAACCATCGGAGATTATGAAGATTGCTATGCCTCTGGCGGTTGCTGCTTGGGTGGTGCGAGGGGGTTTGCCCCCTCGGCCCAGCGTCACGCTTGCCGCTATTATGATCATCGTCGCCCCGGCGGCCACGATCGCTGTGCAACCTGATTTGGGTACGGCCATATTGGTTGCCGCAAGTGGTGTTTTTGTCGTGTTTATGGCGGGCATCAGCGGGCTTCAGATTTTGAGCACGACGCTCGTTGCGCTTGCGGGTATCTGGCCCGCCTGGCTATTTTTACTGCGTGATTATCAGAAACAGCGCATCCTGACGTTATTTGATCCCGAGGCTGACAAGTTGGGCGCGGGGTGGAATATCATTCAGTCTAAAACTGCTATTGGCTCCGGCGGTTGGTCCGGAAAAGGGTGGTTGCAAGGGACTCAATCGCATCTCGATTTTTTACCCGAGAGCCAAACCGATTTTATTATCGCCGTACTGGCGGAGGAGTGGGGTTTTCGAGGCGTGCTCTGTTTGCTGGTGCTGTATGGGGCGGCTGTGGCGCGCGGTCTTTGGATTGGCTTCAGCGCGCAAACGAGCTTCGGGCGCATATTAGCGAGCGCGATCACACTGACGTTTTGTGTGTATATTATTGTGAATATGAGCATGGTGGCGGGTATATTGCCGGTGGTTGGCGTGCCTTTGCCCTTTGTGAGTTTTGGCGGCACTTCCATCGTCACACTGATGTTCGGTTTCGGTATTTTGATGGCCATCAGCACTGAAAAAAGGATTATCTCTCGATGAAAACCATGACACAACGCGGCAGATACTTGGCCACTGCTCCTTGTTGGCGCTTGTGCCGAGGGGCAGTGGCGTGGGCCTGTGTCATCTTGGTATTAGGCGCTCAGGCTCAGGATTATGGTGATCGAGAAGAGGTGGCCTCTATTCTCGTTGAAGTTGGCAGTGCCGGTGTGGATGTGGCGTGGGCTCGCGATTTACTCGCGGGCGCAAAGCGACAGCAAAGTATCCTCGATGCCATTGCGCGCCCGGCGGAAAAAACCAAACCTTGGTATGACTATCGAGACATCTTTATGACGGATCGGCGCACCCGCGAGGGGGTCGTTTTTTGGGATGCCCACGCGGCGGTCTTGGAAGAAATCAGTCAGCGCACGGGGGTGCCGTCTGCCGTCATTGTGGCGATCATTGGCGTCGAGACATTCTATGGCAGAATTACAGGTAGCTATCGAGTGATTGATGCGTTGTCGACGCTGGCATTCGATTACCCGAGGCGTTCGCCTTTTTTCACCCAAGAATTAGAACAGTTTTTGATCCTAGCCTGGGAGTCCGGTAAGGACCCACTCGCGCTCAAAGGCTCTTATGCAGGCGCGATGGGGTATGGACAATTTATGCCATCGAGTTATCGCGCTTATGCGCGCAGCTTCGAGCCCGGCGGCGTGCCGGATATTTGGGATAATCCTGCTGACGCGATCAGCAGCGTTGGACATTACTTAAATGCTCATGGATGGCAAGCAGGTGAGCGCGTGCTCCTTGATGCCGTTGCGAATCAACCACCTGATTCACTGTTTGCGGCGGGGCTAAAACCCTCTCAATCGATCGAAGCACTGGCACTAGCGGGGTTGTCGACCGAGGCAGACGCTGATCCCCAAACTCAGGTCACGCCCATCAGCCTTGAAACGACTGAGGGACAGCGCTACTGGTTGGGACTGCAGAATTTTTATGTGATTACACGTTATAACCACAGCGCAATGTACGCGATGGCCGTCTGGGAGCTGAGTCAAGCGATCTTGGCGGCGCGGCTAGCCCCCTGACATCACTGCATTGGGGAATAGCAGCGGCTTTGTTGTCGCTCATGGTCGCCTGCGCGAGTGCCCCTAGGTCTGCCGATCATGCGCCGGTCCAATCTGAGGTCCCAGCTTGGCAGGACGCGCTGCCGCAGCCCGATCCACTGTTGCCGGCGGGTAACACAACACCGTACCAAGTCTTAGGTAAAACCTATCAGGTCATGGCGACTGCTGAAGCCTACCAAGCACAAGGCATTGCGTCTTGGTATGGGATGAAGTTTCAAGGCAGGCCGACAGCCAATGGTGAAACTTTTGACGTGTATGCGCCGACAGCTGCGCACCGATCATTGCCAATCCCCTCTTATGTTCGCGTGACAAATCTTAACAACGACCGGAGTGTGGTGTTGCGCGTTAATGATCGTGGACCCTTTCATCCAGACCGATTAATTGACCTCTCTTACGGTGCGGCAGTGCAATTAGGTTTTGCTGAGCAAGGCACCACCCGCGTCGCGATTGAGGCGATTAACCTAGCGGGGGTTGACGATCGTCGATCGTTGTCTGGATCTACCTATCGCTTTTTGCAGTTAGGCGCTTATCAGTCTGAGGAGACGGCAACAGAATTGGCCCAATCGGTTCAGCAACGTTGGGGCTACCTCGTATCAATTAATCCGGTCGACATCAATGGTGCGCGCATGCATCGGGTTCGCGTGGGTCCTTTTGAACACATGGTGGCATTAGAGCAAGCCAGTAGTCGCCTAATCGCTGGCGGCTATGGGCCTTTGCTGCGCATACCATGACGGCTTGCGTTACCGCTGCCCCGTCGGGGGTTGTTACACTGGCGTCCCGAAAAACTGCTGCAACTGTGAGAGCCCTGTCATCATGAGTACGAGAGACAATATGAAGCGTTTGATGTGTTGTTTGACCTTGGTGCTGACTTTCCCTGTAAGTGGTATTGCTAATTCACCATTAGTCCCCGCTGCGCCTGCAATTAACGCTGATTCTTATCTTTTGATCGATTTCGATACGGGCGCTGTTTTGGTCGAGCACAACGCTGATTTACGCTTGCCCCCAGCGAGTTTGACCAAATTAATGACGGCCTACATTTTGGCGCAAGAGGTGGGGTTGGGGCGCTTGCAACTCGACGATATCGTGCCAGTAAGCCGCAATGCATGGTCTCAAAACCCTACTTTTAAGGGTTCCTCTCTGATGTGGATCGAGCCTGGAAAGGTGGTGACGGTAGCAGAGCTAGAGCGAGGCATCGTGATTTCGTCGGGTAATGATGCCACGGTGGCGATAGCAGAGCATATTGCGGGTAGTGAGGCGGCATTCGCCGATTTAATGAACCAATATGCCGCAACAATGGGCTTGGCGGGTACTCACTTTGAGAATAGCCACGGATTGCCTCATCCAGATCATCTGTCGACGGCCCGCGATCTTGCCGCGATAGCCGCTGCCGCCATTCGCGACCATCCGGATCGCTATGCGGTGTACAAAGAGCAGAGCTACACCTATAACGATATTACGCAATACAACCGTAACCATTTGCTGAGGGAAGACGCCTCAGTCGACGGCCTCAAAACGGGTTATACACGCGTTGCTGGTTATGGTTTGGTGGCCTCTGCACAGCGTGAAGAAATGCGATTGATCTCTGTTGTGATGGGCAGTAGTTCAACTGCCAGCCGCAAAGCAGAGACACGCAGTTTGCTCAATTATGGCTTTCGATTCTTTGAGACGGTGCGGCCGCTGGAGGCCGGCATGCCGTTGGCTGAACTTCGCGTATGGAAAGGCCGAGCAGAGCAAGTTGTGCTGGGTGTGACAGCGGACAGTGTGATGACACTGCCACGGAGTAGTGCAGCGATTGATCGGGTGATCGAGGTCGACGCGCCGCTGCAGGCGCCCCTCAACGTGGGAGATCGTGTCGGGAGGATTATGCTCAGTCGTTCTGGCGAAGCGGTGGGCGAGGTGCCACTTGAGGTTTTACAGGCGGTAGAACCGGCAGGGTTTTTTGCACGCCTGTGGGATGGCATCGTGCTCTGGTTTCAACAGCTGTTCGGTTAAAGCGAGATGACAGAGCAACCGCCAAAAATCATCTTTCCCTGCGAGTATCCGATCAAGATATTGGGCAGGGCGTGTGAGGCATTTCAACCGACGGTCATGGCGATATTTCGCTCTCATGCGGAAGGCTTCGATGTGTCTGGCGTCGTGGTAAAGGATTCTCGTAAAGGAACATTTCAATCGATGACCATCACCATAGAGGCGAAGAGCGAGGAGCAGCTGTCCCTGATTCATAGGGATCTAATGGATACTGGTCTGGTCTCGATGGTGATTTAGGGTTATGCAATGCCGTCACATGGGGCTGGTGGCCTACCAGCCCACATTGGAGTCGATGAAAGCCTTTACAGCGGGCCGTACTGCGACCACAGAAGACGAAATTTGGTTATTACAGCATCCACCTGTTTACACTCAAGGTCTGTCAGGCAAGCCAGAGCATGTGCTTGATCCCGGGGACATCCCAGTCGTTCAGATTGATCGCGGCGGACAGGTGACGTATCACGGGCCGGGTCAGTGGGTCGCCTACATTTTGTATGACCTGAGACGCGCTGGTGTGAATGTTCGTGAGCTGGTGACGCTGCTAGAGACCGCCGTGATCAACTTGCTGGCTGAATTGGATATTATGGCTAATGGTGATCCGCAGGCTCGAGGTGTTTACGTTGACGGTTGTAAGATCGCGGCGATGGGCTTGAGAGTCAGTAGAGGACGGAGCTACCATGGACTATCGCTCAATGCCGACATGGACCTCGCGCCGTTCTCGGGCATCAACCCCTGTGGTTATGAAGACTTAACAGTGACATCGATTGCGGCGCTATTGGGTGATCGTTGCCCTTCCATAGAGGCAGTGGGCGCGTTATTAATGCGACATTTGCAAGACGTATTACCAAGTCCCACCTGACGAGACTCGTGTGGGCTGGCATAATCGCGAGCCGGCCTAGGAGTCACCATGCCTGAATTACAACGCGACATCGATTCCCGTCGTACTTTTGCCATCATTTCTCACCCCGATGCGGGCAAAACGACCATGACTGAGCGGCTCCTATTATTGGGTCAGGCGATTCAGGTAGCAGGCTCTGTCAAAGGAAAGCGTGGGCCACATGCGACCTCTGACTGGATGACATTGGAACAGGAGCGGGGCATTTCAGTGACCTCTTCAGTCATGCAGTTCCCTTATCGAGATCGTTGGGTCAATTTGCTAGACACGCCCGGTCACGAGGATTTTTCGGAAGATACCTACCGCACCCTGACGGCGGTAGATTCTGCCCTCATGGTGATTGATGGCGCCAAAGGGGTTGAGGATCGGACGATCAAACTGATGAATGTGTGTCGGTTGCGCGATACCCCGATCATGACCTTTGTGAATAAACTTGATCGCGATATTCAAGATCCGATTGATTTGGTTGATGAAGTCGAAGAGGTTCTTGGTATTGCCGGTGCCCCGATTAATTGGCCGATTGGTATGGGACGAGAGTTGAAGGGTGTTTATAACCTCTATAACGATACGATTCAGCGATACCGGCCCCGGGGTGAAACACCTTCCGTGCAAGATGATTTGATTACCGGGCTGGCGAGCGCTGAAGCGAGAGACCTGTTGGGGGAAGACTACCAACAGTTCGTTGATGAGATTGAGCTGGTCCGCGGTGCGTCACATGAGTTTTCTCTCGAGGCTTTCCTGAGCGGTCAGCTGACCCCAGTATTTTTTGGCACTGCACTGGGTAACTTTGGTGTCAAAGAGATGCTGGACGATTTTGTTGAGTGGGCGCCGCCACCTCAGTCTAGGGAAAGTTATGACCGTGTCGTAGAGGCATCGCAACCGGGGTTTTCTGGCTTTGTTTTCAAAATCCAAGCCAATATGGATCCTAAGCATCGAGATCGAATCGCCTTTATGCGCATCTGTTCGGGGCGGTATGAAAAAGGGATGAAAATGCGGCATGTCCGATTAGATAAGGACATTAAAATTGCGGATGCGGTGACGTTTCGGGCGGGGGATCGCACATTGGTTGAGACGGCAGTCGCCGGCGACATCATTGGTCTGCACAATCATGGAACCATCCAAATCGGCGACACGTTTACCACGGGAGAAGCGATTCGATTCACCGGCATACCCCATTTTGCGCCCGAGTTGTTTCGGCGTATTCGGCTCAAAGACCCGATGAAGGCCAAGGCGTTACAAAAGGGTTTGCAGCAACTTTCGGAGGAGGGGTCTACTCAGGTGTTCTCACCGCTCAATAATGCTGATCTCATCGTGGGTGCAGTAGGGCAGCTGCAATTTGACGTGGTGGCGTATCGCCTTGCTGATGAGTACAAGGTGGAAGCATTGTATGAGCCGGTTAATGTCTACACGGCGCGTTGGATTGAGGCCGATGAGGCAAGAACGCTTGACGAATTCCGTAAAAAGGCAGCTGAACATTTATCGGAAGACGGCGGGGGTTACCTCACGTATTTGGCACCCACCCGCGTTAACCTATCGCTGATGGAAGAGCGGTGGCCCGATATTCGGTTTCGTGAAACGCGGGAGCACTGAGATGGCTCAGAGCAATGCTTCAATATCCTCGGCAATCGCTTCTGGCTTGGTGGACGGCGCGTAGCGTTTGACCACTTGTCCCTGCTGGTTAACCAAAAACTTAGTGAAATTCCATTTGATGCGTTTGCTGCCCAGTACGCCCGGCGCTTCCGATTTCAGGTGTGTAAACAGCGGGTGGCTCGACGCCCCGTTCACTTCGATCTTACTGAACAGCGGAAAGCTGGTTTGGTAATTGAGGTCGCAGAATGACTCAATTTCTTGCTCGGTGCCCGGCTCTTGACCACCGAATTGATTGCAGGGAAAGGCCAATACCGAAAAACCGTTGGCGTTGTAGGTCTTTTGCAGCGATTCGAGGCCAGTATATTGCGGCGTGAAGCCACATTTTGAGGCGGTATTGACGATCAGCAGTACCTTGCCGGCGTAATCCCCTAAAGCAACTTCGTTGCCATTGCTCAGTGTGGCCGAAAAATCCATCACGGTGCTCATGGTCTACTCCTTATCATCTCATTGTGGCGCCGCCCACTTTATGGCGAAGCGAGGTAAGTTTCTAGCTCAAAGTCTGTGACGCGGGTTTCAAACTCCGCCAACTCTTGTGTTTTAACTGCCGTGAAAGCCATTTGAAAGGGCTCGCTGAGATAGTCACGCACAGCCTGAGAGGTGGAGAACTGTGAAATGGCGGTGCCCATGTGGCTGGGAAGAGGTGGCGTTTCATCATCTTCCAGCCAGGCGTTTCCGCTAATCGGTGTGGGTGCACTGAGCTTGTGCTCAATACCGATATGAATGCCTGCCAGCAGCGCCGCGATGGCAAGATAAGGATTGCTATCAGCACCCGCTACACGGTGTTCGATTCGAGTCGCTTGACTGTCACTGGCAGGGATCCGCAGCGCCGTCGTGCGGTTGTCAAACCCCCAATTGGGTTGTGTGGGCGCGTGATTACCCGGTTGAAAGCGACGATACGCGTTGTAACTGGGAGCGAAAATCAGGTGTGTATCACCCATCATCTGCAGGCAACCCGCTACGGCCTCGCGCAATAATGGCGTACCCGATGCGTCACCATTATCAAACAAATTACGCCCTGAATCGTCGAGCAAACTGCAGTGCATATGCATCCCATTGCCCGCTTGGTGTTCCATGGGCTTGGGCATGAAGCTTGCCTGAGCTCCGAACCGGGTCGCTACGGCTCTGATGCCGCGTTGCATGCGCACAATCTGATCACAGTAGGTCAACGCATCGTCTGAGTACGCCACATTGATTTCGTACTGTGCCGGCGCAGCCTCTTTGAGCACGCCCTCATAGGGAAGATTCTGGGTGTCAAAATAGTGGCGCAGGGCTTCAAGCAACGCCTCGTGTTCATCGAGTGCGGTCAACCCGTAGAGATTGCCGCCCGTTTGATGCGCTTTCGGCAGCGCGTCACGAATAGACTGACCGGCCGTCTGGCGATCGAATAGGTTGAATTCGAGCTCAATCGCGACTCGGGGATATAAACCCTTAGCCTCCAATGCTTGCGTCACGTGCGCGAGTACTTGTCGCGGGTCGGACAACAGCGGTGAGCCATTATCTTTGAACATGGTGAGCACCACTTGCGCCTGATCAACACCGTGACTGCCTAACACTGGCTTCAGTGATCCGGGAATCGCCTGACACCAGCCGTCAATGTCGCCGTTATCCAGCGCAATGCTGGGCACATCTCTGCCCCAGGCATCTTGTGCGATAGCAGACTTGGGCAGCTTTATCCCCTCGGTTAGTAACGAAGATAACTTTCCGATCGGCAACCATTTGCCCCGCGCCGCGCCGTTGCAGTCGGTGATGAGGGCCTCCACCACTGTGATGTTAGGGTATTCAGCGAGTAATTTTTCAGCGTCTGGATGCATGGGGTTTCTCGATAGCAGGACGCGAGTGTATCGCTCTCCTGTGCGGCTCACCAGTCAATCGACCCTCAATGCTGGCCTGTGCCGGCGTCACACTGACCTAGCGCCAGCCGCATTCTGGAGTGATTTTGCTGCTGGTCAGGTGTCACCTGGGGGGCGACGGCATCATTGCTTCAGCAGCTGCTGGATACGCTCGAGTATGTCTGTCGGCGCGACCATTTCAGTCTCGCCGCTTCGACGATGGGTTAATTCAAGATTGCCCTCAGCTAAAGAGCGCGCGCCAATCGTGATGCGTATCGGTATGCCCAGTAGTTCCATTTCGGCGAACTTGACGCCGGGACGCTCCTTCCTGTCATCCAAGAAAGTCGAGATCCCCGCCTCGGTGCAGGCGGCGTATAACGTCTCGGTCGCGTCCTGCACTGCCTCAGATTTATCGGCGCCTAATGGGACGAGGACAATATCGAAGGGCGCCATCGTCGTCGGCCATATGATGCCTTTGTCATCATGATTTTGTTCGATTGCCGCAGCCACAATGCGAGTGATGCCGATACCGTAGCAACCCATAACCATCGGCTG
>Ga0257110_1000288_pt1 | contig 25675 bp, 24 predicted proteins | sample LP_taG_7_FD_190184 | JGI IMG/M metagenome (GOLD analysis project Ga0257110, IMG submission 190184) | Marine microbial communities from Northeast Subartic Pacific Ocean, Canada - LP_J_2015_P26_10m | ecosystem: Environmental > Aquatic > Marine > Oceanic | place: Canada: Northeast Subartic Pacific...
TGATGAAATCGGTCCATAACTTGTGTATTTCTTCCACATTCATAATGTATTTAGATTGTTCTATGTCTGTGTCGTAATTTTTTACTTGATGTGATAACCAAACTCCTAATTGTTTTATTGAGTTATTTTTGTCTTTATTAGTTGGTCTTCTCCCATGTTCTTCAATATAGTTCTCCACCTCTTCTAACTTTCTTTTCCAAGTAGTCTCATTGGATTCGAAATGATCGACATATTTCGGATCGTTGATGAAATCGGTCCATAAAGCATGGATTTCTTCCACCTTCATAATGTATTTGGATTGTTCTATGTCTGTGTCGTAATTTTGTAACTGTGTACCTAACCAAGTACATAATTGTTTTACAGAGTTATCTTTGTCTCTACTACTCGGTCTCTTCCCATGTTCTTCAATATACTTTTTCACATCATCCATTCTCCGTTTCCAGACTTCCGTATTGGGAACAATTTCGCAATCAATCACACAACTACAAACACTTTTACTGATGTCTATGTCTCCGCATACTTTCCACAATACTTTGACATAATCGTTACAATGAACATTCAATTGAAGTCGGTCTTTACTTTCTGGTTTCTTTGCAAATCCACTGCTCTTCCGTTTGTTTCCCGATTTCTTGACGACCGGTTGATATATAATTCCTTCTTCATCTTCAGTACGAAACAATCGCACTGTTTTCGCCTTTTTATCTTCATTGTAGACTTCAATTGGCGTTTCCAAGGATTGTGTATGCACCTCGACACAAACACCATAATCATCAGCGACACTCATAATAATATCTTCATCGGTTACACATTCTTCATCGCATTCGAAATCATCATCTATTAAATAACACAATGTATCGACCAAATCCCCATTGTCAATTGGTTCAAGCACTTTGAATCCTTGTTTATCCAAATTTGCCACGATTTCTTGCGGTGAATACGTATCCGGATAATGTAAACATATGTCGTACAAATCAGGATCTTCCTGTTTCAACGCACTCAGTACATTTAAAATGCCATTGAAATTACCACCATTGCTAATATCATTACGAAGCACTTCGTCGCATTTTTCTTTATCACCAGCGCATTCCAAATATTTTGTTTTGTCAACCCAACAAGGAATCAACACCGTTGAAATGGATTTTTGTTTTCGGACAATACGACCGATGTTTTGAATAATATCGACATACGACGATTTGGGGTCCACAAATACAGTCATATTGGCTTTATTTGTATCGATACCTTCACCTATCGTCTTACAAGAACATACTACCATGACTTCATTGTCTTTGGTCTTTCTCAAAGCATTCAAAATGGCGTCGCGTTGTTTCTTATTGCATTCGGCGCTCAAAAACACCATTTTTATTTTATTGTATTCGCAACTATCGGGAAACTCGGCATTTCGAACTTTTTCGAAGGCATCCTTAAATGATAATTCGTTTGTAAAGGTCTTCACTGTTGTTTCTCTCTCTGTACACACGTCAGCGTGAAAAGTCAACACGCGGTTGTTTCCCGATACTAGTATTGCTCGTGCAATGGATTCATATATGGATATGTTTGTATTTTCGGAATACATGTCAATACGGATTTCAATGGGATTTAAATAACCGTCGTCCACGCCATTTAGATAAGTGTAGTCGTAAACCAAATTTCCACAGTCACCTACTTCTTCGCGATCGGCATCGTACATGACAATACCATTGGCATTTTTGGGTGTGGCTGTAAAGAAGATTTGCTTATTACACACCGGATTATCAAATATAAGTTTTTGATACGTTTGGCCGACAGAACGGTGTGCTTCATCGCATATCAATAAGTCAATCGTTTTTTCATTCAAGTTTTCCAATAAAGTTTCGAAACTTTGATAGGTAACACAGATAAATTTTTGTCCGATGTTTTTGAGAAATACACGTATTTTCGCAGGGTCTGTCGTAGAATCAACCTCAGATTCGCTGGAAATTTTCAAGAGTTGATCTTCACCGTACAATTTCATCAAATATTCATCATGAAATTGTTTTATGAGTCCCAAAGTGGGAAATGTATAAACCACCAATTCTTTATTTTTAATAATTTTGCATTTAGCCATAATGAGCGACTTACCAGAACCACAAAACATCTTCACAAGACATTTTTGGTTTTCATTTGTCACCAACTCTTTATATATGGCTTCATCTGCTGCTTTTTGGTAATATCTGAAACTTTTCATTGTATAATACAGTAATTAAATCATACAATTAAATATTCAATTTTTTATGCTCTTTCATTTCCATGGTATATGATCATTGTTGAATTGCATATTATATCTAAGAAAATTCAATAATAACCAAAACTGATACTTTTGTTCGTCTATAGTGGGATAGCACAATATTTGATCGAGTTCTTCACGTACATAATCATTGTATTTATGATGTCCACCCTGATGAACGAGTGTAGATGGATCCAAATTCAACGATTTTTTCCCCAATTTATTGGGCATAATAATGAGATTCTTACTACAATTGATGTCGAAATTTACGTTTCCTAGTACATTGTGGTTTCGATGTTCTTTGGGAATACAATGGTGGTCTTCAACAAAATTCCTATACCCCCTGGATATTTTGTATATTTTGCGTAATTTGCTATTGTAACGAAAGTGATCTCGCCCGATGATATGGTAAATATTCACAAATGCCATACCAAAAAGGAGAAGTTGAGAATGATTTCTTATCATCTAAAATATACGGACATTTTTAGGGACCTATTATATAACTATGTATGACTCCATAATAGAAAATATTAAGAAACCGGTATACTTATCACTTTTATTTGCCATGTATTTCACTTATTTCCTAATTGTATTTGGAATATACCAAATTAATCCGTTTTATGTGACATACTTTAGTAAATTTTTACAGGCCTTTATTGCAGTGTTCTTGATAATGCGATTTCATCCGTTTCGTAAGCATCAATTGCACGATTTTGACGATAGAATCATTTTCGGTAGTGCACTGCTGATTCTTTCCGATTTAGGACTCACATCTGTAATAGAGAATATATTGAACAATAATAAAAACATGTTGATGGATTACATATATGAACGTAAATGATTTGATAGAACAAGCGAAAGAAGATGAATCTCTTCAATCCAATATAGATGTTGATGAACTCTTACAAAAAAATGATACACCCTATGTCTCTATTGAGGCCATATTGAAGACAAATATGGATGTGATTCGCGAGCACGTTGAAGATGAAGATAAGTTCGAAGAATATTATTCGAAATTAGCGGGTTATAAGTATGTGGATGATTTATACCAATTGAAAATGGGACATTATATCCGTTGGATAAATAAGAAGAAGCAGTTGGTAAAAGGTGGTGGAATTGTAGTTGACATAACATTTACGGACAATGGTGTATTAATTCTATGTAAAGGAATCAATAACAATGCATTTTTCAAGATAAAATACAATGAAGTAGTGGTGTTCCAATTAATGTCACAAGAAGAACAGACTATTTTAGCGCTTTATGAAAAAACGCACGAATAGGTTTTTCATAATCATTGTCTATTCGACTTGTAATCTTTCCATGATACTTTAAGAGGCTGTACTAAGTTTTCTTCACTAGGATTAGTTGGTTCGTCTTTCACTTTTGTATCAATGTATATTTTCTTCAAAAGTTTACCTACAATGACAGATCCTTCATGTTGATCAATGTTTCCGAACTCGATTTGTTCCAATGTACCTACTATTTGATTCAACAATTCAGGACTTATTTCGTCATTGAATAATTTCTTGTATATGAAATTATAATGGTTGAATAGATAATAGCATTGTGAAGAGCATAGTTGGGAAAATTTATCTGGCTCTATTTCTCTCATTTTTGAATGAGTCAACTTTAGTTTCTGCATAGTGACAATGTCCTTTTTGATATTGGCACTTTGTTTCAATTCCCGCAATTTATTTGTGTTGTTTTCGTAGTCATTTTTATTGACGATGTCCTCAAGTTGTTTTTTCTCTATGGTGTTCATAGTATATATAAGTAATATAGTATTTGCTTTTATGTGTGTGATTTATATATATAATTAATGCCTGATTCTACAAATTACATTGGTGGTATAGGCGTAGTTGTTATTATACTGATTTTATTGTTGGTAATTTATGTTATTAGTATGATAGTATATTTAAGTTACAACGAGAATGGCTTTAAATGTAAATATCCATGGTATTATTCTATTTTCGGTAAAAATGATGATATTGTTGCTGCATGTAGTAAAGACATTATACAAAATGAAATAGCGCAGTTACAAAAGACAATGAATGAAACTATATCCAATCTAAGTAACCGAGAAAACGAATATTCTACCCAAGTAGACGATGCGGTATCATCGATTGATAAAAGCAACCGTGCTTTCTCTAACAAAGTAAAGTCGAGTAAAGGAACTGTGGACGCAACTGTAGGAAATGCCCAATCTAAAATAATGGATGCATTGAGTTCTATTTTGATTCAATCGAAAATAAATAAAGAAACATTAAACGCAGTGAAAACCATGAACGATACATCCATAAATAAAATTGTGACGTCATTCAATAAATTGGAGTGAACTGTATAAATATTCATTCATTTTTAATATCATGTTAATGTAAATATTACATTAAAATGCCAGAATACATACATGATTTAAGGGACAATTATGGACAAATAAATTCAATTTCAGTCATAACTATCTGTATTTTCATAATTTTATGGTTTATATTATTTTTGGCAGTAACATTCAAAATGTTTTATAACCGAAATGAAAATGAATATTACGATAGTGTGTATTACTTTATGATTGGTAAGTCTAAAAATATTTTCGAGGATGTATTGAGAAAGGAGGTAAAAAAGGAATATGATATAAAATTTAAAGATATGCAAGATGAAATAAATGAATTAGTGCAAACTAGAAACGAAAGTGATGATAGATATAGACAAGAAATACAATCAGCAGAAAACTCTATCTCGATAGTTGAGAAAAACAATGAAGAATTATTAGACGAATTAGATATAATGAATGATCAAATACTTGATGCCCAGGAGTATATTCAAGAAAAAAATGAAATGAATCAATCAAATATTGAAAAAATCAAAAACATGATGAAGGTGCGATTGAAGACTTTTATTGTGGGTATGTTTCATTCGTTGAAAGTGTTGAATTATCAAATTAATAATGCATACGTCACACCCATGTTGGCAAATATGATCAGTCCTTTAAATGGACTTTATGAAAACGTGAAAAAATCATTGACGGATAATGAGAAGTTAATAAAAGATACTCTTCCATTTGAATATGACAATTCAAAGTTGACTGATTTTGAATCTAAATTCGATAAATCAGACGGACCGGCAGATTTAAGCGCAAAGTTCGATAATAGTGATGATTTTTTTATGGGATATAAATAAAATCTTTGTATTATTTATAAATGAACACACAATTACAATTCGGATTAATTGTAATCGTATTATTGGGTTTGATTATGTTGTCAACAACATATTCTTGCTCAAATTTCAAGGCATTTTCAAACGGTTCCGTGTTTTTCAATGAAGCCAAATATGAAGGATTTGAAGCAAACAGTGGTAAATCCGTAAACAATCCTAGTGAAGTAGTGGCCGCGCCAAAACCGGATGAAGAAGAAGAAGAATCAAATGAAGACAATGTCGAACCTTTCCAAGGTCTTCAACCATCTGAAATTAATAAGTCAAATGATGTTGTAGATAATATTGGTAACGGTGCCAATGGTTCACCTCAATGTTCTACACGTTCATCTGGTCTAAGCAATGATAAGGGACCATTATGTTTATCTGATTCCCAAATCCAACTTTTGAAGACAAGAGGTGGTAACTCTGCCGGAACATCTGACATGCAAGTCCAAGCATACTCAGGTAAGTAAGTGACATTATTTATAATTGTAAATAATGACATAAATTTTTATTCATTTTCATTTTTTATACTAAACTTGGAATATTTAGTTGGTCTTTGGGAAGTGGTGCTTCATGTATCTCTGAAGATTGAAATATGTGAGTTTCTCGCCCTTCTGGAACTTTAGGAGTTTAGCAAGAGGAGCATCAGGATGGATCTCTCTTCCATTGGCCTTATCTTGGAGACTCTTGCTCTTGATGTAGGCATTGATCTCCTTGCTGACCTCAGTTCTGGCCATCTCGGTTCCAACACTCTTTCCTAGGAAAGCAGCAAGTTCATCACTGATCTTGGTTGGCTTCACGAATCCAGATGGTTGTCTGGTTCCAGTAGACTTTCTCTTCTTTCCAGCGGACTTCTGAGCATTCTTCATTTCACGGGCAACACTCTTCTCTAGAAGTTTGTAGTCGGTCTTAAGAGTTGATAGAAGGCTTGTAAGTTGTTGAATCTTGCTTCCGAAATCAGTCATCAACTTAGCGGAAACATTTACGTCAACGACTTCATTGGAAACTGGCTCGACAGCAGGTGCAACAACAGGAGTCTCCTCCTTCTTGGCACGAGACTTCTTTTCGGTGACAGTAGTGGTGGCGGTAGTAGTAGTAGTAGTAGGCTTTTCAGATTTGGTAGAACGGACCATTTCTTATACACTATATTGCGTGTCTTTTTTATATACTTTAAATAATATATATTTATTTACTACAAATATGCTGTGATAAATAAACAAAAAACACAAAAAAATGCGGTAAAACCTCGGAAATAATTACATATATATACTTTCATATAACCACGGCATATTATCCCTTGCATCTTGTGATATCATTGTAAATGCTGTTAAAACATGCATCGAACCAATATGTTTATATTCGGTATTTATTCCTGTATAAATCATGTTTTCTATAATTGTCACACATGTTCGTTTTACATCATGAAATGCGGGTTCATCTGGATTGTTGATGTTTAGTATTTCTGCATCGATTCCATCAAAAAAAGGACTGAAATAAGGACAAATTTTTCTTTTGACTTCAGTGGGAATATTTGCACGATATGTCCATACTTCCCACAAATATTTAATCATTGTAAGCAAATCTCGTCTATTTAGACTGTTTAGCCATTCTGTAGATGAATAGTTACCAAGATTATCGATTTCATAAAATAGATTCTGTACCCTACTATCTAGATTACCTTCTCTAATATGTTTCATTTTTAGAATGCACTCTTCACGTGGACTCCTAGATTGTATTGATTTGTGTTTTTTATTGAAAATTTTACGAAGTTTTCCAAGAACACACACATTCTTGGTCACTATATATGGAAATTTATTTCTATTGTATGGATTTTTACTCCATCCTGGTTTGTTTAGTAATGTTCCAATTGAATTGATATCGAACCCGTATGTAAAATTTTCAGAATCTTTATAACTAAAAAAATCATAGAATCCAATATTTTGTATGGGCTCCAATGTATAAAAGTCGGTTTCATTAACACATAGACTTCTATTTTTTAACGCGGGGCCTTTGAGTATCACCATCATTTTTATAACATATCTTCGCAGGTAGCATTGTATTGTTGTTGCATATTTTTCTTTTAGAAAAAATTGATCAATTCTATTTATTAATATGGGCTTTGTACCACTTACCTTCAACTTGTAATTTCTAGAAATTTCTTTCAAGTCTACAATTTTTAATTTTTTGAGATCAATTTTGTTTTTAAAATATTGATCCCATGTTATCATATCACTTCCAATAGGCTTTGATAGCACTTGCATTATATGTATATTTACAATATGTCTATATATTTTTACATGATAAAAATATACAAATGTGCCAAAAAAAATACAAATGAATATAAACGCGAATTTTAATTATAAAAATGATCATTTTTGAGAGCAGAAATAAATATTTTAAAAAAAATTGAATTAAAAAATTGATTCCATTCTATACAACATAAACTCATATTTCTATACTATGTCTGATTTCACAAAGCCCGCTACTCAAACTCAATCTGCCGACAAGGCCAAACTATTCCTGTCATCCTCCGAATGGGATCCTAAGTGCAATAAGTTTAGACCGTACGAGGAACGTTCTAAGATCAATGGTAGTGTCAAAATTATCAGTGGCCAAAACCATAAGTGGGTGACCATTGAAACACCACCTATGCTTACATGGTGGGGAATTCATGATTTCCCAGTTAATGGAGAGCCAAATAAGGATTTTAAGGTAAAGTTAAGTATTCCTGGAGGTGATTATTCTACACCTGAAACCGATGAATTTCTAGAAAAAATGCAATCTTTCGAGGAAGAACTTATCAATGCTGCCGTTGAAAATTCGGAGAAATGGTTTGGTAAGAAACTAATTCGCGAATTATGTGAAGATAGATTCTTCCCTTCCTTGAAAAAGACTGTATCTAAAGAATATGGCACCAAGATCGAATTTCAAATCAAGGTTCCATATTACAAGGATCAAGACAAATGGGATGTTCAAAAGATGACTGATCACAATGGAGAAGTACAATTTCCAGTGGAAGGATCTTCTGTCACGCCTCCTGATCTAGTGAGACAACGTGATAAGATCAAGTGTGTTGCTAGATGCAAAGGTCTATGGTTCAATCATGGAAACAGTAAGTGGGGAGTATCATGGCAAATGCGTGAATCTACTACCATTGAATCATATGCCAACAGAGACAGTCAACCAACTCCTTCTGTTAAAGAGGTTGATGAAACCGTTGTCGCGGACAGTGACGAGGAGATTGAGGTTGAGGTTGAAGAGCCTGTTGTCGAACCTGAACCTGTTGTTGAGCCTGAACCTGTCGTAGAAGCACCTAAAAAGAAGAAGGTGATCAAGAAGGTCAAGGCATAAAAATACTACAAAACAATAAACATGACAAAATAACTAAATAAAAATAAAAATTTATATTAAAAAATCAAAAAAACATAATTATGTTTCATAGTTATGTTTTCAAAAAATCAGTGATATATTTACATGTATATCACTTTTTTTGTTCACATCAAATAATTTGGTATGATTGATCCTTGATATTCCTTTAGATCTCAGGCATATCTTCTGATGCTTGATTATTCTAAGTTCATTAACTTGTACTGAAAGATTGTTGAATCCAATATCAATCGTTTCCTTTTTAATAATGTCTATTAGATGAAATTCTAATAATAAGTGAATGTTGTTTTCATAATCAATATGCATATTTGGAGGCAAATTCGGTATACAATAAATATGTAAGTCATTTTTGTTATGTTCATAGATCAATTCATGGTGCCAAAGTGGAATGCAATATTGTTTTTGTTCATATTCCAATAAATATAATTTGTCTTCTAGGAGATCATTTATATTTGGGGCAATGACAATATGTTGAATATCTTTCAATTTCTCATCGATTTTTTTATTCAAGTATTGGATCAAAGTCGATGAACTATCAAATTTGAATACAATCATAAATTTTTGTATCTTTAATAGTTTTTCATTATCTATTTTGGAAACATACTTGTCAATATACTTGAAACAGAACGATTCGACTTTGTATTTGTCGAATAATTGCATGAGTTCATACATGATATTGTCCTTGAAGTTGAATATAGAAAATGATTCTTCTGAGCATTCGTAATTGGATAAAAATTCATATGCATCAAATACTTCGCAAAATTCGTCACTTGATCCTGTATCACCTGTTTTGTCTGGATGCAATTGAAGCGCTTTTTTCTTGTACTGTTTTTTAATCAAGTCGATTGTAATTGAATCATTCCTATCTATTTCCAAAATTTCCAATGCACGTATATAATTCATGGATTCAAAACCACTGCTATACTTAGTAGTATATTTTCTAAATGGTAAATGGGTCTATAATTATTGTTGAAAAACCTTATACCATCGACTACTCTATTCGTAACCTGACAAATGCATTCAGGTTTAACATGTTTATGGGAAATCAAATAACTCAAAATATACCATACACACTCAGAAACATCCAAATTATACGTGAACATTTCGTAAATCACTTCTCGTAATTGTTGTAAAAAGGTAGATTTCTCATGAATTTTATTTTTGATTAACAAATTAATTACATCATCACATACAACATTGAATATATCCTTTGGAATATTTTCATCTACAATCGACAAGTACTTTGTATCCTTTATGTTTGTTATATCGTCATCGCTTACATCATTCGTATTTGCCTTGAATAATTTATTGACATTTGTATAATTCATTTGTTGAATTCTTTTGCGAAAATTATGAATATTTATATCTATGTCATTCGTCGATTCATGTTTTACATCGCGTAAGTGTGACAATATATCGGGCTTCTTGCAGCGAATAATTTGACATGACTGAATGATATTATTTGGAATGAAACTAATGTTTTCGGTTATGAGTATGAACTTTATAATAATAGATGTTCCATGATTCTTTTGCATGTAACTGTAAAAGATTTCTAGGAGTTCGTTATGAATGTTGTGAAAATTTTTACAAATGATAATACCAAATGGATTTTGTTTTGTCGAAACTACTTCTATGATTTGTAAGAATACATCATACCACATAGTTTTGGAATGGCATCCAAGTAAACTCATATCAATCTCATAATGGATATCGCTAATATGGAAGTTATAAGACTGTTTTTCATTTTTTAAAGTCATTTTATCAAATTTGAGATTTTGATTGATACTGTATTTTTTTATCAACATCAATACTTGAGAATATTTTCCACTACCAGATGGACCATAAAATATAATGTTTTGTAGTCGATCAATCTTATCGGGTAATTTGTCAAATATCGGAATCAGTTCTTTGTGGTAGTTTTTTTGGGATACCGTACTTATATAATCTTCAAATGTGGTCTCATAATATTTCATTATTTTAAAAACATGTGTAATTTTTTATACATATTTCAAATTTATTCATTTATTACAATCCGTTTTGAATTTATTGAGAAATGCCAATTCTCTACTTTCGTATGTAGTATATCCCGACAGTACATAAGCAACAAACATACATATTACAATCAATCCATCACGGTTCATCATTTTATTATCTAATTCTTCGTTTTTAGATATTTTTGTTTCACTTGATTTTAAACGTGTACCGTATGTTGAGAATATTGTCAATGACAGTGTTATGAGAGAAAAAATTGCAACTAACATATTCTTTATTCTTTTGAACCGTTTTCGATTTTTTGGGGATAGTTTTATTTGTTCTCTGAACGGCATTCCATCCGAAAATTTTACTATAGAGTACAACAATATCATTAATGACACTAGTACGAGGGTAACCGGAATTGCATATAAATACACAAGTGGTAGTTCTTTATCTAGGTCTACAAATAGTGCAAATATTGCAAACATGAAAAATGTGCAAGATGTAATGAGAAAGTCTTCATTCATAGAACCTAATAAATACAAAAATAGGGACAATAGAATGAGTAAAATCAATACTATTATAGATGTGGGGTTTTGTACAATTTCGACAAATTTAGAGAACCCATATATGCTCTTATATATTATAAACGAGTTTGTCATATCTTTGTATAAATCATATAACAACTTGAATCCCGCAAAAATAGTGGTCACAAACAAAAATGCTATGATGAGACCCTCAATATTTGATTTGAATAAATTATAAAATAATATTATGTACAAGACAATCATGATAAAATATAAAATAATGTCCAATTCCATTTATTATAAAACTATATATTATTTCATGGATATTTTATGGTTTTTCTCCAACCACTCATAAAATACATTTTCATCACATGTGGTAAATCCCTCTTTGAATGTCTTTAAACTGATAAACTCAGGTTTTTTCATACTGGGATGCTTATAATATACATACGGACCGAATTTTCCTCGGCGCACACTGAGATATGGATTGAATGTGCGCAATATATTCATATTTGAATCTGTTTGCTCTAATACTTTCACCAACTCTTCGAAATCTAATTCGTCAATAGTTTTGGTTGCAGATGTCAGCGACTTTTTCTTTTCACCCCATTCGGCATACATACCATATTTACCCATTTTCAAATACAGATTCTCATTTTGGTAGGTTCCCATGAAACGTTCACTAGTTTCTAATAATTCTTCCAATTTATATTCGGAATTTCTCAGTTTATCAATATTCAATGACAATTCTTTTTTGATTCCTTTGAACTGTACGGTTCCATCTTCATGCACTTGTTTTAATACGGGTCCGTTTTGTGTAAATATCAAATTGTGATTCGTATCTACGAAAAATACCTCTTTATCCATTGTTTTTAGTGGCTCGCTTTGCTGTTTTATGGTATCATTGCATTTTTTACAAATAGATTTCCAATCACTTATTTCTCCAGTGAGAACTCTATCTAATTCTTCCTCCATTTGTTTGGTATAATCGTATGAAAAAAAATCATCGAAGTATTTCACCAAGAATTCTATAATGAGAACACCTAATGGTTGAATTATCAATTTATTGTGCTCTTTTGGGATTTTTTTTGATTTCTCACCCTTTTCCAATTTGGATTCTTGTAAATGATAGAACAAAGAATTATATTGTATTTCGTCTACATCCTCTTTCTTTATATATCCTCTTTGCAGTATCGTCTCCAAAAACATCGCATATGTTGATGGTCTTCCAATTTCGAGTTCTTCCATTTTTTTCACCAAACCACTTTCAGTATAATGAGTTGTTCTCTTGCTCATAGTTTCCTCACTGGTTATATATTTCGGTTTTAATATTGTTTTTTTGTCGGCAATATTTTGTAAACAAAGTAAGAGTGTTTTATTTTTAGATTGTAAATCTACATCCACATTTAATGACTGTTTCACTGCTTTCCACCCATTAAAAATGGGTGTCTCAACAGTCTGACTATAAAATAGTTCATCAGGCGCAATTACTTTACATTGAACCAATTCATATATGGCAGGAGTCATAACACTTTCAATTGTATTGGTCCATATGATTTGATAGAGTCTATTTAATTTTGGATCTTTCTCAACCTTCATAGTATTTATATTTGTCACTCGAATGGCTTCATGTGGATCTTTTGAATTTGTATTCTCTAATTCACTCAAATTACCAATAAATTTATCTCCATACTGAGAAATAACGTATTTACTGGCTTTTTCTAGGAAATCCAATGAATATTTTTTACTGTCTGTTCTCATGTATGTGATGTGACCTTCTTGATACAAAATTTGACATAAATCCATTACACCCTTGGGACTCAAATTCATAAGATGTGTGACTTCTTGTAACAATTTTGCCGTATTAAATGGCTTAGGCTGAGAACGTTCGGATTTCTTGGCAGGAGAAATGGATAATTTATGCTCAAACCCAATCGATTTTTTCAAGAATCCCTCCACCTCTTCACATGTTGTAAAATTATATTGTAATCCAAAATCCAAGTCTATAAAGTTTCCAACTGTCTTGTATGATTTTGTGAGATTTTCATTATTTATTTTGGTAAAATTGTCATATATCAATCGTAAAGCAGGTGTTTGACATCGTCCTGCTGATAATGTATTGTCTTTGCTATGGTACGCGTACTTCCATAATAGTGGAGAAATTTTGTAACCAATGATCACATCGAGCATTTGACGCGTCTGTTGAGAATTTACTAGTTTCATGTTAATAGATTGTGGATTTTGTACTGCTTTTTTCAGGGCGTCCTTTGTAATCTCGTTGAATACAATCCGTTTTACATGGTCAAATTCGTAATTTGGAATCAAATATAAATAGCAAAAATAGGCGATGGTCTCACCTTCACGATCCAAATCGGTAGCCAAATATATATTTTCTTCTTTGAAATTTGTTACAAATGATTTGAGTTCGCGAATGTGATTGGACTTGTCTTTTGCATATTCATAGACTGGATCGAAATCTTTATAATTTTTCAATCTGGATAGATGACCACATGTTGCCACACATTTATAATCATTACCTAAGTAAGATTCTATTTTTTTACACTTTGACGGTGATTCTACAATTATCAAGTACTTCTCACCATCGTAAATATATTCCGTTTTATAGGTTGTTCCTTTTTTCTTGGGATATTTTTTCTTGTACATGAGAATATGTTAATATAATGACATATTTTTATATTTGTATCATTTATCATAACAAAATTGAATAGAAACCATATTGTATTATTATAAGACATATATAATGATACAATGAGCAACGCAATGAAAGCATACAATAGCGCCGAAAAATTGGAAATCCAAATCAAAATGAGATTAATGGATCGTAAAATAAAATCATTTATGAACTTTACGTGTCCCATTTGTATGGAACCAATGGAAATATACGTAAACACACCGTGCAAACATTATGTTTGTAAATCGTGTTATATAAAAAGTACGAATTCAGTCAATAAAAATAAATGTTGTATTTGCAGAAGCGAAATTATTTTGAAACGTTTTCATTGACAACTTGATCCATGGGATTTCGTTGGAAAATCTTGATACAATCGAAAATTTTGGAAGACTCGGCAATATTGAATACACCCCTGTGTTGTGCTACATTTAAATATTGAACTATTACATTCAATGCCTCATTTTCTGTTGTAACTGGCAATGTAAGTAGCGAATCGATGCTTTGAGAAGGTGTCATTTGTGGTGTTTGGGTTTCTTCTTGAGAACTCATAATAAATATAAACCCGATTATTGTTTATATTTATTTTTCTGAATAACAATTTATACACCAGTAGAACCAAAACCACCTGCACCGCGTGATGTATTCGATAGATCGTCTTCATTCACAATTTTTACATGGAAAGGACCCAATGATGGGAGGCATATTTGTACCAGTCGTGTGTTTTTTTCAGACAAATATGAATCTTCTAAACATCTGAATGCAGCGATCAAATTGCCACGATATCCTGAATCAATGATACCGACGTGATTCGCCAATAAAAGGGGTGTCTTTGAAATACTTGATCGAGGATATATTTGAAAGGGTAAACATTGATTGTTATCTAACATGGATGCTTTGACTTGAAGATCGACGAATTTTGATTTGAATTGTGCGAACTCCACATCATTTGGTAATAACAAATCGAATCCACTGTTTGGGTGTGGATCATCGGAAATCATTTTGTTATGGTGAGCAATTTTTTCTCTATATATTTCCAACATTGTTGGGTCTAAAACCACCAAGTTCAAAACGGGTACTGGTGACATGGATATAAATATACTTCAAACATATTTATATGTGTTTTATATACATATATATTATGGATTCAGATACCAATGAGAATAGTCACTTATATGGATTCAATAACCCATGTTTTTATAGTTCATTATTTTTCATTTCCAACATAACAATATCATATTATTATGATGAGTATATTTATTCTGGCTTATTTTCAACATTACTGGTGACATCTTTACTTGTTCACTACAATCAGAATGAATATATTGTTTTACTGGATAAGATGATGGTATTTTTTATTATTGTTTATGGATTTTATGTTTTTACAAAAAAATGTACATGTATACGATCTGAAAAAGAAATAATGTGCTCTTTATTAATCGTTATAACTTTTGTTACGTGTGTATATTTATATCTGACAGACATTTCAAATACTCCTGTTTATTTTTGTGGATTTTTTGGAAATTTTTTACATGCATTTATTCACTTGGTAGGATCAGTTGGACATAATCTTATTGTTCTCTTGTAATTACTTCTTATATGGCTTGTATTTTACACTGAGAATTTTACCCAACATTACCAAATTATTGGAGTCCATGACAGCAATACGTCCCAATCCAGCGCATTCTTCGAATGACTCCAAATAAATAGGTTGTTGTGGAGCAAATTCCACCTCCGCATTTTCACCGCGCTCCAAGAAATCTGGATTTTCCAATTTGGTATCACCGGTTTTCTTACTAACCTTCCATTTAATATCGGTCATTTTACATGATGATTTTGCAGTTCGTACATGTACAAGTGGACTGAACCCACGTTTCAATTGACCGGGATGTTCTTGAACAGACACTTGAGCAATAAAACTTTCAACTGGTTCACAAAGTGCCTCTTTTTGTACAGTAATGACATCACCAACCTTTGGCATATTTGTTTTGTCGAGACCTTTCATATTCATACCAATATTATCACCCGGCTTTGCATTTGGCCAAGTTTTATGATGCATTTCAATACTGAATACTTTGAGATTTTCCAATCCTCTTGGGACCACACGAACAGTATCCCCGGCATTCAACGTTCCTTGCTCAATACGTCCGGTAATAACATCTCCAACTCCCTTGATTTTGTAAATTCCATTGATTGGAATACGGACAGGCTTATCTGGAAAACGCTTTGGTGGTTTTACCAATTTTTCAAGTGCATCGTACAGCGTATAACCTTCAATAACAGTGTCCTTGTTCAAGTTAGCACTCCATCCTTTATACCATGGCATCAACTCCGTCTTTTCAACCAAATTCTCTCCCTTGAATCCAGAAAATGGAACAAAGGCAACTTGCTTGGGTTTAAATCCAGCCAATGTAATCATTTTTGTCATCTCCTCCTTGATCTCATTGAAACGTTGTTCAGACCAATCACATGAATCCATTTTATTTACTCCAACTATCAGTTTTTCTATTCCAAGCAATCCTAATAGTTTTGCATGCTGACGTGTTTGACCTTGAATTTCACCGGTGGAGTGATCTCCTCTGGCAATAGCAGTTTCAAAACCACCCATTTCAGCAGGAACTAACAGGAGGGCTACGTCAGCAGTTCCAGCACCTGTGATCATATTTTTGACATAATCTCTGTGACCAGGAGCGTCAACAATTGTATAATGGTAACTTTCGGTAAAAAATTCCTTTGTAGTACAATTGATGGTTACACCACGTTCGCGTTCAGCCTTATCTTTGTCCATATAATATGCGAAAGCAAATGAACTCTTTCCTTGCTGATCCGCTTCAATTTGTAATTTCTCCATTTCTCTACTTGAAATGCCACCCAATTTGAAAATTAAATGTCCAGTGGTGGTCGATTTACCGGCGTCCACGTGGCCGCATACTACAAGTGAAATATGTTGCTTATCGGAATCACTCATATTTCAGATATATTTTAATTGTATTTTGTTTTTATATGGTTTATAAAAACAAATCTCAAATATGTGAAGCGTTGCAAAAATGCAGTAAGTTCATATATTCTTCGCGGTTTACCAAAACATGATTTTCATTAAATTCGAATATGTTAGATAAATATGTTGAGAAGGCAACACTTATAGTCAACAAAGTGGTGTATGTAATTATGAAATGGATTTGCTCAAACATTTATATACTCTTATCAACATATTTTTATATACATGCAATAACAAAGAGAAAAACTCATGGTTTTTTTTCTGAAAGACTCTTCGATTATAAATACTCGTAAATTAGATGGGGAATAGGCCAGTAAAATGAGCGATTGAGTACCAACCCTATTGTCATCCCGTAATCTTCTCTATAATCACCTATAGTTTTGATCAACAATCTCAAACTTTTTTTGTACTCATCACTCACATTACAATTATTTAGTTTTTCATGACATTCTGATAATATCCTTTCTTTAGAACCAGAAATGGCTGGCCACAATTTTTTCGTACCTGTATTGAATCCGAAAACGTATTTCTTATTCCGATTCAAGTACAAATAAATCGAACGAGTTGCCTTAAATAATTTTATAGACACCATGTCTTTTTTCTCAAGTTCTACACCTTCATCAGTTATTTCAAGCAATTCATCTTTCAGTATTTTCTGTTTATAAGTTCTTCTTTGCAATTCATTACGTAACGTTAATTCCATCTTGTTATATTGATGCATAAAATATTTTACGCATAAATAGATTCAATTTTTTTCTAATTTATGGACAAATCGTCGTTTATGAGTCTAGCACTACCATCTAGATCCCATTTGAATTGGATCACGCTCAATTAAAATCATTTATCATCATATTTTTTATCGTTTTTTTCTTTTTCGACTTTTTTTTTGATTTTCTACTTGATGATTTTAATGATGCGATGTTGCCTTCTATTATAGGATGTTGATATCTTTTGTCTTCGTTTGAAACAATATATTTGAAGTTATGGTAGGGAAGAAGAGATTCTATATCAATGAATTTTTGACTTTTATAAAACTTTATTGTATTATGATCATAAACACTATCTAGAATTATTTCACTACATTCTAATAGACTGGACAAATATTTGATTGCATTCATTAATTTTGAACCACATTCCCCATAATTTCGATCAGAACATAAAATTGATATGTATAAAAATCTATTTTTATTTACATCATATAATTTTATGTATGCTATACATAGTGGTTTATATTCATTTCCATTGAATTTACCATTATTAATAAATATTATAAAATCTGATTTGTACAGTTGGTTTGACATATAAGAAGGGTTTAATTCGCACCATGTCCCTTTCATAGTAGACATCATACCATCTATTTCAATGTATAAATCTTTGTCATCTTTTATTCTATTCAAAATAACAAAATTTGATTCCATTATTTTTTCTTTGATGATATTACTATGCACTTTGTTTTCGATAATAGACACATTATCAATATTATTTACTATAACAACAAAATCTAATTCTCTTTGAATTGCACTTGGTTTCAAAAAATCTAATTTTCCTTCAATTAAAATTGGTTTAATTTCACTTGTTGTTTTTTTTGACATACTATATACTAGTAAATATATTTTTAGTGATAGAGCAAACATATTTGTAAAAATGTTTTTTACATCGATATGTGAGTCAATGGATTGTTCTGAGAATTTTTACACTAAAAATTGTTATTCAAGGGTATAAACATAATTATTCACTTCTATAAAGAAATGTATGTCATATTCATTCACATTAGCGGCCTGGCTTTGATTGAGATTTTGTTTTATTTTTTATACATCGGAAATATGGAAACACACATGTTTATATCAAACATACAGCATTTATTAAATAATGAGAAAACAAACATTAATTATAACATGTACAACACTTCATTATTGGATCAAAATTATACATATGTCGATTATTACAAAACGCGCTCTTCCAATGGGGAACAAGAACGAAAGGAAAATAATAATAAATTATTTACTCAGGCATTATTAGGGTTTATAGTAATTTTGTCTCTCACATTTCTAGCGATATTGTTGGAATTTTATTTTCGAAGGAATGTAATCAAAAAAATAGGATCCATGGATACTGTGAACAATGTTTGTTTGGAAATGGTAGAATACAATTCTACTAGCAATGTCGATGCAGAACAAGTTTCTGAGAAAGAATCAAATAAGTATAAAACCGTCTTTTTTCATATGATTTTGTATGCCGGCTTGATGATTGGTTTTGAATATTGGTTTTTCAATTACATTATCATGGAATATAAGGTGATTTCAAATGAAGAAATAGAATATTTATTTGCCAAGAAAATATCAGAATCAATGAAGTAATTCAATGGTATAAAACCTAACGTAAATATCTAAATTTATTATATATTTAACATGTCTGATAGGTCGTCAAAACAAGGTACTATGAAACGCAAGCGTTGTCCGAAAGGAAAACGTCGTAATGAAGCGGGTGAATGTGTTCCTATAAGTGTGTTTCAAATTGAACAATCGACAAAAACGCGCAAGCGTTGTCCGAAAGGAAAACGTCGTAATGAACTCGGTGAATGCGTTCCTGCTATTGATTCTATTTCCACTGCAACAAACCGTGTTAAAAAACCTGTATTATTGGGAAATTCTGAATTACTTCAGTTTTCGTTTAATGACGCACAATTAACAACGTTTGAACCAATTGTAAGCGATTCACCAACATCGGCTTTATCATGGCTAAATGCTGTACATGCATTAGGACTAATTAATACAAAGCGAATGCAAAAAGAAACAATGGAAAATAGTAAAAATATTGTTTCATCTGATTTTGCAAAATACAATATACAAGATATGTTTGGTGGTGAAATACTTTTTAACAGAAACCATATTATGAAACGAGAAAATGATGATGCATATCTATTAGAAGATATCGATTCTTATGAAAATACTATTAAAAGTGATTTTTATGAAAGTACTTTTAGAGAGATATTAAAAGACGGTTTACAAGATAACCATGCTACTATCATTTCTCTTTTTTGCGTTGATAGAACGCATTTTCCTGCACAAGATACTTGGAATCATTATTTAATTGCATATAAATCTAAATGGACTGATGAACAAGGCGACCATGAAGAAGTTGAATTGTATGATCCACAAACTAAAAGATATGTACGTGATTTTGGAAGATTTTTTGGTTATGGAAGATTAGGTCATTCTATACATCGTTATATTTCTCGACGTGAATTAGAGATATCAAAAAAGGAAATATATTACATGACGTATTTTACTTTTTCATCATATGGTATGCCTAAACAAAATGTACCATTAAAATCAACAATACCTTCATTTATGTATGATAGTGATAGTCGAACAACATACGCTAATGCCAATTTTAGTGCACCTATAAAAGTATTAGGTCGTCATTCATTGTTTCAAGTTTCATTTACTCCCGAACAATTCGAAAAATATTCAAGCATTACTAATTATAAATATGATAAAAAATTTAAAGGAGGTTCTTGTGTTATACATGCATTGTTTTCTTTAGGATTGAGACATGTGACAGAAGCAAAAAAAGATGTTCAAATCATGGATTATAGAAGCAAAAATAATTTAGAGAATGGAATTTATGATAAAGTTACTGCAAAATATATAGAGCATATAATGAAGTTACCAAAAGGTTCAATAAAATCATGGAAAAATAATTGCGTCGATACAACCGTAGAAGATGAATTAAAAAGAACAATGAATTTATTGTTAGAAAACAATCATGCTACGATATTTGGTATATCATATTATAAGAATGATGAAGAAAGATATAGCGCACATGCAGTAGTTGCATATAAAAGAGATGGAGTAGTGGAATATTTTGATCCTCAAATGGATAAAAAAATAAAAAATAAAGCGTCCATTGTAAGTACCATGAAGCAATATGGTAATTTAAAATTAAATAAATTTTATACATATCATTTTGAAAATTATAAAACACAAGAAGATATTTTAATTGATGATACGTCATGTAGGCTAAAACTCGGTAATAGTAATAGTACTAATGATAGTCCTTCTAACGAAAGATATATAAATTTTGATAAAGAAAAAGATTATCCCACTAGTTAAAAGTCAAAATCCAAGAATATCAGAATCAATAAAAAATTGAAACTATTTTTGTGTTATATTCGATATAATATAAAATTAGAAGAATTTATAATGGAAATCGTAATTAAAAACAATGCCAAGAAAAACGTGTTCGTACAATTATTTCAAAATTTGAAATCGTTATGCGAATGTGTATCGATTTTACTCAATAAAGAAAAAATGTACATTCAAGGAATGGATTCGGCAAGTATCAGTATTTTCGAGTTGACTCTTTGTAGTGATTGGTTTGATACATACGAAATAGAGAAAGATCTTGTATTGGGTGTGAATTTGAACATTTTTGCGAAGATATTGAATGTTCATAAACTGAATCAAACAATTCAAATAAAAATGGTTAACGAGGATTTATTGGACATATCGTTTTCGGGTGCGGAAAAAGATTTCGATACGGAATTTCACATGCCGCTTATTAATTTGGATCAAGAAATGCTGAATATTACGGAAATGGATTACGATCTAGAATTTAGTATGGACAGTAAAAAATTCAAAAGTACAATTGATGAAATTTCCAATTTTGGGGACACTGTAAAAATTAGTTTTGAAAAAGAAGAGGAAATTTTATTGGAAATAAATGACGATGTTTTGGGTAATATGAAGGTTCATATTGATTTGGATGATGTTGATGAATGTAGCGTGAGTGATGATGAAAACATAAATTGTTCTTTCAATCTGAAACTTTTGCAAAATATTTCAAATAGTTCGAAGATATCTCGCAACGTGGAATTGAAAATTAGTAGCGATGCTCCATTGAAATGTAAATATAGTTTTGATGGTGGAAGTGAGTTATGCTATTATATTGCTCCGAAGTTGAATGAATAATGACTATGGTTAAAATGTGTAAAAGTGAATTCAATGTAAAAATGATTTTTTACATGGCTTGTCACTTCGTTAGTCCCTTGTATGCACCATATTTTTTAATATACAAAAATTTATATTTTGTATACTAATATTTTATAATTTATTTGCGACTGCTACGACGCTTTGATTTCTTTATTTGACCTTTTCTTTTTTTCTGGGTCTTTGAATGACGCTTCTTTTTTGTTCTTTTTCCTCCTTTCGGTTTTTTTTTCATAAATTTACGTACGCCATTACTGAAACTTCCAAAAAGACCTGTTTGTTGATTTGATGCTGGTGGCGCTGCTTCTACTGGTTCTTCTGCTTCTGTTAAACCTACTTCACCTTGAATCTTATCAAATAATTTACTGTACAAATAATCTTTATAATTTTCTTCAACGTATGTTCCTTTCATGCTATCAAATACCCCTTTTGTTTTTTCAACTATATCTCGGCTTGGAACTAATGCTGTACCATCCCAAAATACAATATCACAATAATCTTTATATTTTCCCAAAATATCATCTATTAATTGTACACTATTTTCAAAAAATAATTTTTCTATATCTTTTAATACCACAGTTGAACTACAATTTAATACTAAATGTACTTTTACATGTTGCTGATTGTCATTTTTAAGTTTTTCAACTAAATCGCGTAATGAATAGTTTACACAATGACTTAATGCTTCACCGCAAACATATATATCTACTGGTTCCTCACCTTTTATTAACTCACTATATAAACTACCCGGGTTCTCATTGAATTCTGTGTTCAAGTAAGGTTCCCCTTCTTCCTTTTTCCCATCTTGAATTTTGATTATTTGGTTTGGGTGAACGTTTCCTGTTAAATTTCCTGACGTGGCTAGTTCTCCTCCATTAAAATAGTTATCTATATCTTTAGGTTGTAATTCTGATTTAAAAATACTATACATTTCAGCTAATTCATTTTCTCCTTTTTTATAATATTTTACGTTCGTTTTTTTAAGTGCTTCAAATAAAGGGGGATATATAGCTCGACCTTTGGTTTTATCACCAATTACACAATGTGTCGGCCATAACATAGGCACTTTACCTAGACTCATCGCATCTTTATTATCCCATAATTTTTTAACGTATTCTATGGCATATTTTCTCAATTCTTTTTTTTTAGCTTCAATGTAGACTTTTTCTTTGCCTGGTGGTTGAATAAATAATTTACCAGGATCCTCATAAACTATTGGGTTTCCCTGTAAATCTTTCACTGAATCTCCTATTCCAAATAGTCTATTACTTTTCTTCCAGAAATCATAATGTCCTATATGCTGTATTGTGTGTGAGTCTAAAGATACATACACTTCAGCACCACTGTTTGCTGTTAACATTCCAATAATTCTTTCACTATCTTCAGTCGCTCCTTTTACTCCTAAAGGGCCGCCTGGATGAAATGCTACTTGTGGGTCGATGATTAAAAATCTAGGTTGGTTAGACATTATATATTATAATAAGATTATGATTTTACTAAATTTTTATTGTATAGCAGTGATATTCCCCTTCGTTTAGCCCGTTGCTCCCCCCCCATTTCCGTTAATAAGGCACCGTATCAATATTGTAAGGGTTCGTGCAAGGGAGTACGAAGTGACAAATGGATTTAGTGACAAACAGCGTAATTTCCGAACGGGTTGAATAGATACCTTGTAACAGGTGCTTTCCACTTCGTTAGCCCCGTTGCACGAACTTGCAGGGACTTTCCACTTCGTTAGCCCCTTGCACGAACCCCTTTCTGTTCATAATCGAACGGGTGGCAGGGTTCGGCCAAGGGATGCAATCCGTAGCGAAGTATTACTTATCTATATTTTAATCATAATAATATTTGTTCCATGTATATATATGAAGCCAATAAAGAAATTGGAAACCATTATTGAAGGTTCTCATGAATCTCTTTCTTCTGACTCTGCACATAGTCAAGAACAATCAAATTTATTACTGAAGTTTTTAGATAAATGTAATTCCGGCTCTTCTGGCTCGTATGTTAACCAAGGTACCTATGGTATTGGATTAACATATGAAATTAAAGATGCAGTTCCTTCACCTTTATCTTTTCTTACATTGAGTGCTATGTTGACACAAACTGTTATTAATGATAGATGTGCATTTATTAAATTTGTTCCTTTGACAGAACCAATGCCACAAGAAAAATTTGAGGCTGAAAAGAAAAAAAATGGAGGTGCAACTGACATACGATATGTTGATGAAGATGGAGATATTGTTCCCGGTGAGTTAAGAACACCTTCTGCAAATGAACGCGGTAGAAGAAATATAATACCCATCGATGAATATGGTGATATTGTGGAATATAAAAACTTTAGAGGAATAAATTGGAGTATAAAGGGTAAAAATGATGTAAAACTCATCAATAGCACTTATATAAAACAATTTTTAGACGAATGTGAGAGTCAAATCATGATGTTTAAGAAAACAAATAATGATTTAGATTCATTTATAATACCTATTTACGAAACCCTGGTAATTGGACAACATAATTTACATATTATAGAAAAATTGGCTTCTAAATTTAATTTTGAAGAAAATAAACTATCTGCAGACTTCTTCTCTGAAATTATCAAAACTCTGAAATCTAGTAACTACTTTAAAATGGGTCTTATTGTAATGCCTATGATGCCTATACCTCCAGTTACTATTGGATGGGATCGTTTTAATAGTTTACAATGTTATTTGAATGGTTACAGAAAGTTTAGTATAGAAAACATTGCTAAAAAACAAGAAAACGATTATTTCATATATGATTACAATGATCTTAGTATAGATTGGTGGAAAAGACAAGCATTGTTTTTATTTACCCAAATTATTACTTACATGATAACTTTACTTGATCACCAAATGATTCACGGTGATGTTCACCCTGGGAATGTTTTAATACATCCTGATTTACCAAATACTACACAGTGTTTTAAAGATGGTAAACCTAGTAAACCAGCATGGAAACCATATTATAGTAAATTGTTTTTGTTAGATTTTGGAACGGTTAATAAAAGTGATTTTCGTGCAACCAGTCGTGATGAATACGGTAAATTTAAAGAGAAAATTAAGACATTATTAACTTCACGTGGTAGTCATGGGTTTTCTCCTATTGAATCTAACATTTATGACTGGTTTCCTGCATTGTTTTTAAAGCGCAATAAAATGGGGGATTATCTTTTAAAATCAAGAACACGTCAATCTATTTTTCGTGCAAATCATCATGAGTATTATATTGAAGAAAATTTCAAAAAAATGTTCGATATGGTAAATTTATTCAAGTCAGGAAATGCTGAATTTAGAACGTATAGTTTGAGTGCTTTGCAATCTAGATCTAGCACGTTCATTGATTTCCTAGATAAATCGCGAAAATTCAATGGTAATAGTGATTTATCAAGCGCACTTCGTGGAGGTGACAAAAGAAAAAAGATACAAAAACATATGGAGGGGATGGATAAAATGATTGCAAATCTTAATCACGGACAAGAAACATTGAAATTATTACAAAGAGAATTCGAAGATCTCCCACATATAAAGGAAGTGACAGATGTTTCAAAAAAGAAAGAAAGTAAAACAAAGTCAAAAAAAAAAAATGCTCCTGTCAAAAGAAGAAAAAATTACACGCGACATGCGCCCCTTGCACGAACCCCCCTCCGTTTGA
>Ga0257110_1000289_pt1 | contig 25596 bp, 40 predicted proteins | sample LP_taG_7_FD_190184 | JGI IMG/M metagenome (GOLD analysis project Ga0257110, IMG submission 190184) | Marine microbial communities from Northeast Subartic Pacific Ocean, Canada - LP_J_2015_P26_10m | ecosystem: Environmental > Aquatic > Marine > Oceanic | place: Canada: Northeast Subartic Pacific...
TACAATGGCAGACGATAAGATTGTAGCAGTTTCATAACACAAAATAAAATAAAAATAAAAAGGTCCTTCGGGGCCTTTTTTTATTTCTAAAAAATATTTCGAGGTCGAGGCTTAGTAATAAGTAATTTTAAAAAGTGGTAGTGGTAGCTAATCACCACCTCACTTCTGTAAGTACTTCTCTATAATTTTTTGTAATCTATTTTTTTGGTCTGCAGAACCAATTTCGGACATATGCCATCACAGCTATAATGAGTGCTACTAGTACTCCAATGCCTAGTGTGTTAGTAGTCAAGTCCTGCCGCTCTGTTAACAGTCATAGCAGGTTCCGCATCTAGTATACGTTGTGGATTGCGTTCTACTGTGTACTCTGCATACATAAGGTCCAACATGTGTGGATAGCTGTTCAAGAACTCTACTACATTCTGCATACTACAGCCTGCCGCTTTGAGTACATTAACACCTTTCTCTGTAAGCCATATGTCACCTGTGCGATTAGTTTCTATATAGCCCATACCAAAGTACGGTGCAATACTATCCATTTCACCTTTGTTGTGTCTATCAAATGCTCCTGCTCTAGCATCTAGTATCAGCTTGTAGTCTTCATACTTTAGTCTAGGATCAAAGTTCTTGTTCATCCTTTTACTCCCAATAGCACAACTGTTACTACTAGTGTTAAAAAGAATACTGTGATGATTGATTTGTTCATATCTAGTTACTCCTGCACATGTATTTACTGTGACAGAGTCTAAGCTACAGTAGATATGGCACTACTAACACTATTGTAACAGTTAGACGCAGTATGGGTATTGGACTAACACTATAGTAACAGTTAGCGCCAACGGGTAGATCACCGCTTCCGATTTTTCTGCGAAACTACTTCGTAGCTATTTTTTAGCTAACCGATTCTCGGCTTTTCTGGCGCAGAGCCGCTTCACGGCTAATTACGAGTATGCGAGAGATCAAGTTTAACTATACCACTAGTGAGAGTTCATGGGACGCAAGTACCTGTAGTGTGGTGTTGGAACTACATGCATATGGCTATGATGTAGCACAGAACAGTAGCAACACTATACTAGTAGATGAACTAGAGTGGGGTCGTGTGTTGTTTTTATTGCTCAAGTACACGCACTTTACATGTGTCGTATAAGCACGTAAACACCCGTTAAACACGCATATAATACTAAATGGTAGTTGTGTATGCAAAAATGCCTTATGTGCAATCTAAGAGCCATATAGGTGGTAATTTCGTATGTTTAAAGTGTCTGTCGTGGTGGCGAAAAAACTGCCTATGTGTTGTGTGCAGAGGGAATTGTGTTGCCAGGAGCTCTAGCCATATCCAATAGTTCAGGCAGTAGACCATCAGCTGTGAGCTTGTCTGTGTGTGCAAGGAAGTGTCTGTCAAAGCCTTGTTCTAGATCTATACTAGTGTTGTGTAAGTAGCTGTCAATTAGTTTGTGTGCAAACACTTGATGATTGTTCTGTACCATGTGATTGGCACGTGTGTCTATACTCTGTTGATACCATAGAGTCATTTCACTTGGATGTTGGAACTCTTGATCGCATATGCTAAAGGTCATGTTGCCGTTGGTGTACACTAGGTCTGTGTAGTTCCAGTTGCTCATAAAGCTGGGAATTACTCTTAGGTTCAGTTCACGTTCGATCATGATCACACGCACAGCATAAGCAAAGTGTTCTAGTCTAAGTTCATCTACTTTGTGATCCTGTAGATGTACAAAGTAGTCTATCACTGCTTGATACTTTTCAGGTTCTTTCTTTTTGAGCTGTGCCGCATCCGGAGTATCTACTATACTGGGCAAGTTGCTGAGATGTGGTCTGTCTTTCCAAAAGCCCTGTCTTGAACTTTCAGTTGGCATCATAATCACATAGTCATTTGGTTTGTGTGCATCGTCTTTGAAGCACTTGGCAATCCAATCATTCGAACAGCCCGAACATGCTTGATTCACAACTCTATCTACATCAGGTAACCCGTTGACTAGTATGCGTTGCCAACCCCAATCTACTTTCCAATCAACAGCAAAGCTGTCTCCGTATATCCAAAGAGTCTTGCTCATTTCTCTAGTCCTAAACACGGCAGGAGAATAGATTGTTTACAGTTGTCTGGATAAGCAATCGCTGACCCAAGAATAGGTACACCTACCATACCAACAATAATAATCAAGAAAGCCCAGCCTAGACCTTTGTTATGATAGGGTTGGTTTGGATTACTCATCTTCTAACTCCGCAAACAATCGCATAGCATAGTTAAAGCAGGTGTTGGCTTCAGGTGCCATACCATCGTGCAGTTGAGCTCTTACATCTTCTATCAACTGTTTGGGATTGTCAAAGTCATACATTGTGCCTGAGCCTGGTGCTTTGCGTTTGATCATTTGTCCACCATGCAGTTCACCAAAGTGTCTTACATATAGATGTGCTAGTATTCCGTCGTTGTCCAATGACTCTACATAGTCTGTGTACTCATGTACCACAGGACATAATTCTGTTGTTGCTCTATCAAAGCCGTGGTCTCGTTCTAGTTCCATCATGTCATTTACCATACCTGGTACTCTGCATATACCTTCTATGCCTTTGAGCAAGCCTCTGTCACGTGCTTGATCTTCTAGTGCGCCATACTGAACGCATTGGTTGTATATAAATTTGTGATACTCTTGTGGTTCCATTCCCTTGAGCAGTTTACGTGCATGTCCCATACGTTCTGCTTTCTTGTGGTTTTCCCAAGTTAGTTCTTTTAGTTTGCTCATAGTATTATCCTTTGTGTTGCATGTTGTAGTCCTACCTTGGCGGCTCTAAGTACCCATTGTCCGTTTGGACCAATGATGCCTGTAGGAACTTGTGTGTGCTGAATCTCTTCACCATCCATTGTTAAGCTACTTCCACTTACTACTGTGTACATGTTATAGCTTCTGCTCATCATCTGTAGTGTGCTTTCGTGATAGCTGTACACTATAGGGTCTTTGTGGTCAATGCAACAATTAGCACTAACGAACATTACCCTGCACCCTTGATCATATGCAGTCTTGTAGTAGTAGGGATTTCCGTGCGGACTAACAGGAGGGAATGCCCATACATCATTACATATCAATGCACTGGCTTTGACTTGATCATAGTTGTCAAGTGTGAAGTATTTCATTCCTCTACCAGGTGCAAAGAAACGCATTTCCCCTGCATCGTCTTCGGCATGTGTCAGCATCTGCTTTGAGTATGCTGTAACAAACTTTCCCTTCTTGTATATCCTTACTTGGTTATACGGCAAGCCATCTTGTTTTTCTTGATAGCTAGTTCCTAGTGCTACACTAATTTGTTCTTTGTAGATCAAATTTTCTAATACGCCTAGGTGTGTATTAAACTCTTCTATTTCTTTTTGACTGGATTTAAAGTTAGGTGCTTGACAATATCCGCTGAGGGCACCTTCGGGAGTTACAATCCAATCACTATTTTTGTGTAATACCAACTGGTCACTTAGACATGCAAAGTTTTCTTTGACATCTCGGAACACTGGTATCTGTAGTGCTGTTGCTGTTAATTCCATTTCTTTTTCCTGTGAAACATTCTAGCATAGGCATTGCCTAACCAGAACTTTAGTCCTGTATCTCTATTGTTGGCCTTTTCAGTATACTCTACTTCCATGGCCCACTCTTCTCTTTTGAACGGTATTACTTGTACTAGTGGACACCCTGGCTCAATTACTGCACGGTCTTGATCAACAGTACCAGGCCAGTTACTCCAGGGTACATCAATTGTGTCTGTGTCCACTATACCCGGGAACACAGTAAACCTTTGCTCGTGATGGTAAAAAGGCGCCATGATAAGACATGAGTAACCCGGTGGTGTTTCGATACGCCAGGGTACACTAAACGTTACATAGTCTTGTTCTTGACCTTTGTGGGCTACTGGACATTGTGTAAAGTCGTGTCCTTCTTGTGGATCTTGTTTGTCCCACGCCATAGGGTACCTACGCATAAATCTTTTAACGTCAGGGTTTTCGTCTTTGGGTGAACGTATAACTTCCATCTCAACTGGATTGTAAATCATATACCCACCAGTAATGTAATCATATACTGGCATACATTTTTTGATAGTAGGCCAACTGTTGTGTGGTTCACCTAACCACCCTCCTAGTTTGTTGTACCATTCAGGTCGAGCCTTGCTCATAGGTGTTGGTGGAAAGTATTTTTCTACGTGAGGGTCACCTGTAATAAATCTAATCTTATTCGTCATCATCGTTTCCTAAGTTAGTAATAAAAGATCTTAACTTAGTACTGTCTGCTTCTGCTTTAATCTTAGGTGCAGTTGTTCCTGCGTCTGGAGTTGCATTAGGATCTGTAACAGTAGATTGTCTTTTGAATCCACTTAGCAGACTGTTGTTGCTTGGTGATGTTGCACCATCCTCATCATCCTCATCAAGATCTATAATACGTAGTGTATCAATATCAAAGCCTAAATCAATCTTTTGTCCTACACCGCCACTGTTACGTGTCTTCATTAGCTGTAGTTGATAACGTCCACGTTCACGCATAGCCCTACTTGTAAAGATACCAAACACATTATCAGCAGTTTGTATCTTACTAAGTCCACCACTGATGTGCGAATGATCAAATTCAATTTCTTCTACAGCACCTCTATTCAACTGTGCCGCAGTTACAAATACTGTGTTCAATTCCATTGCTAGGTTACGTAGTTCTTCTGATACAAACTTATCTTTAATGTACAAGTTCTCTGCACTAACCTTTGCACCGTTCGGCATAAGCAAGTCTAAGTAATCGATCAATAATACATCAATCTTCTTGCCTGTTTTAATTTCATATTCTTTAATATAACTTCTTACATCATTAGGCGTCTTACCACTAGGCATATACTTAACTTGAAATGCTCCATTCTTCTTACCTATCATCTTAACTTTCATCTCAACGTCATCAATGTTTTTAAATATCTCACGACTTGGAATACCAGTTATCATACTATCTACACGCATACTAACCAAGCTCTCACTAAGCTCAAGTGTTAGATACAATACGTTAAGTCCTGCCGCGGCCCAGTTCACTCCTAGGTTTGCTAAGAACAAACTCTTACCTGCACCTGATCCACCTGCAAATATATTAAGCTCACCTCTGTTGAACCCACCAAATAGTTTCTTATCAATGGCGGCCCACCCTGTACTTACTTGTCCGTTTGTACTCTTAATTGCTTCTAGTCTTGCTCTAGGGTCTGCCCAATAGTCTGTACCCAAGTCTTTCTGCAATCCTATTTGTACTGCTTTCTTAACTAAGTCCTCTACTGGACCATACTCACCTTTCTCAAGTAAGTCTGCACCTTTAAGTATTGCACTCTCTAATGCTTTGTGTCTACTAAATGTTTCAAACTCTGCAAGTAACCAATCATAATGATTCTCTTGTAAGTCACCTGGGCTCTGTAGTCCTGCTTGTGTTGCCGCATTAATCATTTCAAACGTAGGCAATGCATTATGTTCTATAACATAATCACTAAGAAACTTTGCTGGTGATTGTAATCTTCTATCAAAAGACTGTGGATCAAATACAGTTTGACATCTAACAAATGTTTCTGCATCTGTTAACATCATTTCTAGATATACTTTTTGTATATCATATCCATAGTCTGTGTTTTGTCTAGTTGTCATTTACTTATTATACCATATATTATCAGGAATGTCAAGATGTTTTTTAGTTTTAGAAAGTACTGCTCCAATACAACTACCAGGGTCTCCAGGGTTCTTAGGAACATATATGTTCTTCCAGTCTTGGCTAATAGTTTCATTAGCTTGTTTGTTTAATGCACAGCCTCCTACAAGTATTAAATTTTTACTTGGTAAGTTTTTTATACACCAATCACTAAGTGATTTAAGTATACGTTCGTATATTGCTTGTGTAGCATATGCAAGGTTGTTCATATCTTTTTTACTTGTAAGCTCAGGCATAAACCAATTACACCCTTTGTGTAGGTTATGTTTAAAATGAACTCCGGGTATTGCGCCATCTAGTTCATCGTCAATAAAAGCCTTAGTTACTAAACCAACTAGACTATCATTACCTTTCTTTGCCATTTCAGCAATCTTATATTCATCTCTATTAGCAACAAGTCCACAACGTTGTGTCATTGCACTATAAAACAGTCCAACACTATGCGGATAGCTTTGTGAGTAAACAGATTTAAGTTTACGTTTTTCACCGTTCCATATAGTAAGAGTTTCAAACTCTCCAATACTGTCTAAACATATTACTGTTGCACTACGTTCCATAAACGGACTTGTATAATATCCGTAGGCCGCGTGTGCTTCGTGGTGTTTAGCATATACTATCTTACAGTCAATATCCCATCGGGCTAGATATTTTTTAATATTATTTTCTTTCCAGTTCCATCCTTGGCCTGCTCTAAACTGTCTTAGTGTTTTTAGAAAAGGTTTTTCATACCAAACAATTAAGTCAGGTGACCCATACGTCTGTCTTGCAGTTTCTAGCATTGTCCAATTAAAGTCAGGATCATTAGGTACACCAGTAAAGTCCTTTGCAAGACCTGCCCACTTCAGTTTAGTTTTAAGTCTGTCAGTTAATCCTGCAATCTTTGTTTCAAAGACTGCTAAACTAGCATCGTGGCTGTTACCAACCATACCCCAAGTAATCATTTATATTTCTTCCATAGTTTGTGTAATACGTAAAACCATACCCCATTTATACAAGGTTCAACAAGTGCTACTGTACCTGCCTCCCATATACTTGCACCAGTCATCCAGTACACAACATTCATTGCTATTATAACATGACCGGAAGTATAAATTAATGCTAAAGCTAAACTTTCGTCTAACTTGTTTTTTATTACATTAAATATACCTTTTGTTAGTTCAGTCATTAATCGCTCCTATTTGTAGATAAACGGATCTCTTTTTTGTAGTTCCTTAATTTTTTTATCTAATGCTTTTTGTCTTTTTCGTTCTTTGAACATCTCAGCCCAATATCTTAAAGGGAATGTAACCTGTTCCCACATAGCTTTTAACCAAACCATTTCTTGCTCCTTAGTTGTATTTTTAATTTATTAAACTCAGCTGATCCAACAATAGTATGAAGTGTGTATATTTTTCCGTACTTTTGTACTGCTTCATTAACATCGTTTACATCTTCCCAGTCTGGCATTGCAACTCCCCAACCTAGCTCTATTGCCTGCTCAACTAGTTTATGTCCTGCATCATCTCTATCAGGAACAACAATTACCTTAGTATTAATACTATTAATTAGCATGGCTTGCTGATCTTTAATCTCACTTCCGAGCAATGCAACACCTTCAACAGCAATAGCATCGAAGGGTCCTTCTACTACAACTGTATATACACGACCGTTTGCTTGTGAATCTAAGTTGAATACATATCCTGGTTGCTGATTACTTAGGTACTTAGGCTTTGCACTATCTCTATATGACCTAGCAGTGAAGCCAACTATTTCATCATCGTGATAAAACGGAACTATCAATCTATCTCTATAGCCTAGTTTATCAGTCCAATAAAAATTATAGTCATCTAAGTATAGCTGTCTTGAATGTAAGTAGTTAAGCACAGGAACTAAGTTCTCAGGTATGTCTTGTGCATAGTGTGTTAACGGCTTTGCTCCTTCAGGTAGCTCTACTGTATTAAACTTAGGTAGCTCTAGTACTTGTTGTAATTCTATATTTTCTGTTTCAAGTACAGCAAGACTTACTTTAGTAATAGTAACGTCAGGTACGTTAATCCATTCCATTAACTTTTTCAGTTTATAACTTATCTTACGTCCAGGTTTCCAACTTGCTTTGTATCCACAATTAAAGCAATGGTAGCTAACACCGTCTTGTTCGTTATTAATGAGTCCGCCACGCTGGCGCTTGTCTGCACTATCTCCGTTATGTATACAACAGGGTGCATTAAAACTTATCCAGCCGCTAGGAGTTTGTTTCCTTTTAGAAGGCAAGTGTGCTACTAGTGTTTCAAAGACTATACTCATAACACTATTATAGCGTCTTATAGGTTAAATGTCAACTAGTTTCGGTATAAAATTTTATCGATTGTTCCAGAATTACCAGAGTCGTTAGCAAACTTAAATCTAACATAATTGAATACACCGTTAAAGCTGTAAGGTATAGGAGCAGTTGGTGAAGATAATGTAACTGTACCAAGGTCTGCCCAGTTACTAGTATCACTAGAGCCTGATAGTGTAGCTTGTATAGTAACAGTACCTGCAAAGCCTGTGGAGTATATAGCCGCTGTATGTAATGCTTCATTAGCATTTTGCTCAGGGTGTGATTCAGCTACTGAGCTAATAGAGTCAAGGAATGTATTAATATTAGTAGAGTCTTTTGCACCTGGGAACGCACTACCAACAACTTCAATAGTACCCTTAACGCCAAATTGTGTATCAGCATATGTTATTGCATTTGTAGAGTCTGAAGTCTTAGTTAGGTAAACAGTAAAGCTCATATACTGAGATTTATAGTTAAGTAGGTCGTTGTCTGTAATAGTAACTGTGAACTGCCCTTTGAAGTTAGGTGTTGATGTTTCTTTAATGGTTCCTGTATACTCTTTTACAATGTTGCCATCTTCGTCGAACAAATGTAGGTAAGGTGTGTAAGTACTAAGTATGCTTACAGGTTTATGATCTGCATTTTTTATTTCAAAGGTTAAAGTATTGTCTATTCCTCTGTTTACTTTTAGGTTACGTTGATACACTTTGTTATACTCCGTGTTGGTGACGAACTCATCTATGATAAGTACGTTGTGATTAGCGACTAAATATCTAGGTGTTAATTGCATATAATTATTTATCGGAAAACCATGCTAAGAAATGATATAGAAGAAAAATTTCCATTCTTGAGCGTTGTAACATACGGCGGGCAGGAGTACATTGGAATTATCAACAACCAAGACAATTTTGTAACGACAATGTATGTCTATACAAATTTAAGGTCTGAGGTTGAAAAACAAGGTTTCGTTGACGTTGGAGAAATATGGTGGTGGGAATCAAACAGGATGATTCCTATTAATATTTTCCTTACAAAAGAAATGGAACCATTTAGATACTGTATGCAGACTATGAACAGTAAAGATGTTAGGATTACACTTGGGCCAACAGTTAATCTTAATAATTTAAGCGTAAAAAGGGTGAAGAGAAAAAGCGTTCAGTTACTTAAGAAACCTAAGTAATATTATTCTTCCATTGTATATACGTAACATAGTCAATTACAAGTAATTGAATAAAAAATCCTAATGGTGTTAGGATAGTTCCGAATAGGGCAAACGGAATAATAACTGTCCAAAAAATTATTCTCCATATAATTCCAAAGGCTTGATCTCTGGGCCAAGCCCATTCAGACCATTTTGGTATTGGAGTTTTCTTTCTGTAGTCTTCGAATTCCCAATTCATATACTAATCCTCTAAGTAATCATCTATGTGTTTTATACTATGTGTGTTAATAAAGATAGGTGTATCTTCACCTACCCAACTTCCGATTACGTTATATTGAAAATGCTCGATTGCATCTTCTTCACTCATATCTTTCATTAACACAGCAATACATTCTTCGTAATCATATATTGCAACTTGCTCTCTGCTAAACGCACTTATTGAACTTCCGACAAGTGCTTGTTCAAATCCATCAGCTAACTTCATGTTGTAATCCTTCACATATTAAATTCATATGCACAACAACTCCTACTGCATAAGCAACAGCATGTGCTTTCTTAAAATAGTATTCATTAGTTGTTGGTTTGATCCATACTTGCCCTAATACCTCTTTCCATGTCTTACCTATCAAGTGTCTCTTAGCAGGTCGAATCATTGCTAGTATTGCCGCTAGTTGTTCTATTGTTCTAGGCTTCATTGTTCGTAGTATATCTCCGTGTCCGTTAACATGGAATAGTAAATCTACAAACTCGTCTTTCTCTAAGAGATCCCACAAAGGTGTTGTGTTCATTAATTTTTGTAAATGCGTATCATCTTTAACATCTTTGTATATACTAACATTAAGGAAGTCTAACTTGAAGTAACCTCTATCTTCTGCTGTCTTATGTTCGATAGTAGATATATTATCTACAGGGTTGTGTGGAATCTCTGTAGTATAGACTCCTGTGTTATGTTTCTTTCCAGATCCAAGACGTGCTACTCTATGCTCAATCTTATCAAGCACAATGTTTCTATCAGCAAAGTCTATATCAATATCTGGCATTAGAAATAATTCACATTAATTGTTACACGAAATTTATCATCAGTACAAGTTGAACTAAAGTGTGCTTCACTAGGATCAAATAATAAAATACTATTCTCTATTGAGTCTACCTTTGTACCGTCATTTGTAGTTGTATATCCGTTGTTAGTATTTACAAAATATACAGCACCGTTATGACTAAATGGTTCATCTATGTGCGGATCATGTTCAAGTATAGTTTCAGTTGCAGGATATAAGTTTCCTTTAACACGTATTAAACTTCTTGGTTGTAGTTGTTGCATTAACGGCATTAGTATTTGTCCAAACCATTCACTAGCTGGTGCATGGTCCCAGTAGAACGGATGGTACATATAGAATTCATTTTTAGTATCACTGTTTTGCGAATCAGAAACATTACGAGACAAGTACCAAGGAAACTGTGTATGATTAACAGTATCAAGATTACACATTACATTTTTAATTTGCTCGTGTGCTTCTTTTGGCAAAAAGTTTTGTACTACTTTCATCTATTTAATTTCCTTGCTTTTTTTGTAGCCATATCCCATTTAAGTTTACTAACACGATCTTTAAATGTTATTCCTTGTAGATGATCCCATTCGTGTAGAAAGCATTTAGCACTATAGCCTTCAATCTTACCTTGTTGTTTTACAAGACGTTCATCGTACCATTCTGCAAGTATCTCTCTAGGTCTTGTAACCCTTACATATATTCCTGGAAAACTTAAACAACCTTCCATATCCATTACTGTTTCTTCTGTATGTTGTAGTATCTTAGGATTAATAATAATAGATGTGTTCTGTTCTTTATCTCCCATAACAAATACTTGTGCATTAAGTCCTATTTGATTTGCTGAAAGTCCTATGCCATTATTAGATAACATACATTCAATCATTTCTTTACGTAGCTCAATAGGATCTCGTATTGGATTTTCAAGATCAAGATCGTCAACTTTTTTATCTAAAAATTCATCCGGGTAATATATTAGTTTCATATTATTCTTTATCCTTATAAAAGTAATCTACTACAAATACTCTATTTGATTTTCTTGTTGGATACTTTCCATGTAGTACTGTGCTTTTAAATATCAACAAGTCTCCAGCCATTGGCCTGTAGCATAAGTCATGTGTATTACCTTGTCCGTCATACAAATATGCAAACGTTCCTCCATGTGACGCAGACTCGTCATCGTCACCGTCATCTAAATAACACACAGCACTAATCTTTTTAACAGTATGATCACCATGCCTGTGTGCTTTTTGCCAGCCACCTTTTCTATACTCAACAGCCCATAATGTACAAAGTTCAGTAAGTTCAATAGGTAAGCCTACTGCATCTATTTTGCTTTGTAGATACTCTTTGTACTTCCATTCGTTAACATAACACTTTGGATGAATTTCAAACTGATTACCTCTATACGTTGATGTTTGGTCACTCACATCTGTTCTTGACTCTGCTGGAAACATCTTTCGATCCCAGTGCCAAAGAAACTCGTCATAGTCTTCATAACCTGATTCAATTATCCACTGATGCTCGTTACCTAATAAATGATCTTTCATATTGATGTTCCCGGGGTTGCTTCTATTGCATTTTTCAACTCTTGTTCTTCAACACAAACAACCGATTCAATCTTTTTTAATTTCTTGTATTCTAAAACAAGTTTTTCTATAAACGTAGGATAGATGTCTGGGTTCAGTATATCTGCTTGACATTTTTCTAGATCACTGTAAACCGGTTTGGTAAAAACATACATATCTCTCATACCCATACCATTGTTATACTCTTGCGGACTCATTGCGAATACTACAACTATTAACCATTTCATAAATTTGACTCCTTACATACTTCTTTTACAATTTCAACATCGGCATTGTTCTTTCTAAACTTCATTGCCCAGTGTTGGGGATCTATAATTGTATATACAAATCCTAGTTGTTCATCACTAAACTTACTAAGCATACTCTTACCAGAGCTACAGTTTAATACAAGCCAAGGACTTACCTTACCATCTTTAATATCTCTAGTAACTCTATTTAAACTAGCATACTTAAAGTATCCGTTCCATGGAGCTTCTTGTTCATCACCCCAATCCATTAATGTTTTAATACTACGTTCAAGTGCAGTTTCCATACCTTCTTTAAGTACTAGTTGTGTTGCATACTTCTCATATAACTCATCTCGACACCAATGATCAAGTTTAACACCTGATGTAACAACATAGTTAATATACTTCTCAGGATATAGAGGACGCACATTATTAACAAAACTACCAAACTTAACAAATGCATTATAGTAAGGACTCTTGCAAAAGTCCTCGTATGTTTTTTCTTTCTTTGCACCTGCACTTAGTTTATAAAATTGATTAAATGCATACAAGCCTAACGTTGCTGGCTTTTCACTACGTTGTAAATGTCTACGTTTTTGCTCACACATATGCACAGACAGAGTCTTTTCTCTAGTAAATCTTGATCCACAGTATTCACACTTATATGGTTTAGATACTGACATCTTTTTTATCAATCCCGTGGTCTTGGGCAAGTCCAAGCAATTCTTTTTTTGTAGATATTCTAGCAAGTAGTTCTACCTCATCTCGTTTCATGTTAGGAAATAACTTACTCAAAAACTTTGTTGCCTTAGAGTTATCTCCTGCTTTCTTTTTATATCCTATCCATTCGTGATATTCAATTTTATTTGTGTTACCGCTTAAACATAACAGTTGCCATAATAGTTTTTTATGTTTTTGTAGTGTAAAGAAGTGTTTGTTGTAGTACTCGTTTGTTTTAAATACTGCAAGTTCTTGATTGTCCCTACTACCTTTTATACTAGATGTGTATCTGTTTAACAGATAAAAACTAACTTGTTTACGTTGTTCGTCTGTAAGTTCATCCCATACATCTTTAGCACCCATATCAATAGCACCAAGTATATCTTTTAATGGAAGTTTATTCATAATATGCTACCGTGCCGTTGTTGTATTCTATTATATTATACTTGAGATTCTTCAAAAAGTCAACCACTAACTTATTGTTGTTAACTAGTATAACTGGTTTTGATTTAAGTATAGTTTGTATTGCACCTTTAAGTACTTGCAAGTCAAACTCTCCTGTGTTTATTTTTATAACGTCTACAGTAGTAAATCTAAATTCGTCTAATGTTTTTTGATCTATTACGTATTGCCTTGTTCCGTCTTTAATAATAACTTCTTTATTAAGGTCTCCTAAAGCATATGGAAACATTTTAATAGTATTAGGTATTAAAATATTTAGTACAGGGTTAGGTTCAAATGCATACACTCTTGTAAACTTACTAACGTATTCTGTACAAGCATTACCGTCGCCAGCGCCTATGTCAATATACGTTCTAAAGTTCTTTACGTATTCCATTTTTATAATTCCATAGGTGTATATCTTCTTGTGTGTTTATTTCTACTCCGTTAAATTCTACTTTTGAACAACCAATCTGCCAACCTGCTTTTAACCATCTTAGTTGCTCTAACTTCTCAACTTGTTCTTCTACAGTTAAGTCTAATGTTCTATACCATTCCAAAGGATTACGTTTATATCCATAAACACCTAAGTGCCAATTGCCGTATCCTGTCATGCCTCTCCCAAACCATAATGCTTGATCTCCTGCTGTAACCATCTTAACTGAGTTAGGATCATTTTGTAGTTCTTCAGACATATCTGTCCACACAGTACTAATAGGATAATACTTTAGCCAGTGTACACAACGTTCAATCATTTGTACAGTTATGTCAGGCATATCGCCTTGTACATTTACAAACTGATCATACTTGTCTAAGTAATCTTGACTTAATGCCCCGGCACATCTTTCAGTACCGTTCTCATATTCTGTATCTTCTATAAGGACTGTATATTGATCGTTAACACAATTAGCAACACGTACATCATCAGTTAACACATATACAGGTAGCTCTGACTTACGTGCCGCATCTGCTACACGTCTAATCATAGGTACACCATCTAGTTCAACTAATGGCTTGCCTGGATATCTTGTACTTGCATATCTAGCGGGTATAAGAATAGCTGTGGATTTCATCTATAGTCCTTTCGAAATCATCTAAGTGTAGCATATTGGGTCCGTCACTGGGTGCATTGTCAGGATCAGTATGAACTTCTAAAAAGAAATTCCTAATCCCCAAAGCACTACCTGCCCTACATAAACCAGGAACGTAATTGCGATTGCCGCCGCTACTGCCTCCGAGACCGCCAGGTTTCTGTACGCTGTGGGTGGCATCAAGAACCACAGGGGTATCGTAATTACTAAGCATGTAGTCCAAGCCAGTAAAATCAACAACAAGGGTATTGTATCCAAAACTTGTTCCTCTCTCTGTTATCCAAACTTCTTTGGCACCTTCTGTCTTTGACAGTATACCATTCATGTCCCAGGGTGCAAGGAACTGGCCTTTCTTTATATTTACTATCTTGTCTGTAGCACAAGCCGCCTGTAACAGATCTGTTTGCCTACATAAGAATGCTGGAATTTGTAATACATCTACTGCATCATTAAATTCTCTTACTATATGTGCAACCTGCACATAGTCATGTACATCAGTAAGTGTTTTAATACTTACGTTCATGTATTTTATTTTTTGTTTAATAGTAGCAAAGTCTGTTAATGTTTGTTCCATACCAACACCACGCTTACCTCCTAAGCTACTTCTATTAGCTTTGTCATAACTTGCTTTGAATATATATTCTGCACCATACTTATGACACACGTCTGCACAATGTTGTGCAATCTCTAAGCTATGTTCTAAACTTTCGTGTTGGCAAGGCCCAGCTATAATTTTAATCATGGCGTATTCCACGGCGGAGTTGGCATTGTAAATAGTGCTTTGGTGTGATAAGGGTTTACATTGCTAGGCTTTCTAGCAAACACTACCCAACGATATCCTTGACCCATAGACCACATTGGATATTCTTCTTTAATAAAATCTAACATACTTGTGCCTGTAGTAAACACATCATCACAGATCATAATTTGATCTGTGTCGTTACCACTTGCATATTCATTCATTGCTTCTGCAAATTTGAGTCCACCTCTTGGAATACCAACTGCTTTATAAAAAGGTCGAGTTTGGTGATCCATAACCATTTTTGCTAGGCAACGCCATTCATCATCTGTAATAGCATCGCATTCTATCTTCCAACTCATAGGAATACCTGCATGACTAATAAAATCTAATTTCTGAAATAAATCAATATTGCTCATTTACTATCCTTTACTACATGGAATATATCCATGAGTTTGTCTAATTGTTTTTTTACTGTAATATATTTTTCAGCTGACATCATAACTTCTTTCCAAGTATCGTAATCTACAATACCCATTTCTTTAGCTACTCCTTTTGAGTCTCCACCTATTATCCATCTTGGTATTTTATTATGTGGTGGGTCACGATAACGAGCAAACACAACACCGTTGGCTCGCTCGTATATCAGTGCTTGATCGGGTATAAGATTACCCAATCTACTTAACCCTTTTTAGCTTTTATCTTACGAGGTGCTGGTTTTTTAGCTGTAGTCTTTTTAGCTGTAGTTTTCTTAGCTGGGGCTTTTTTAGCTTTTGGCTTTTCTACTACTTCATCCTTTTTACCTGTAAAGAAGTTTAAAATTTTTCTAAACATAAGTTCTCCTATTTTATTTTTTTATTTTTGTTCCAACAGTTCTACGCACAATATCATTGTGGTTAAACTCGGCCCAATACAGTTCAAACGCAACTCCATCTTCGAGTCCTTCAAACTGGTGAACCTTACCCGGTTTAACTTGGGTAAAGTCTCCTGCTTCTAGTATAGTCTCATCAACGAGACCATCTTGATCATCTTGCCAAACTCGAACAAGCATCTTGCCCGATTCAACAAAGAATCCGTTCCACTTAAATTCATGTGCATGTTCACTACACTTGAATCCTGAATTAAATTCAATACGGTGAAATTCTAGTACACCGTTAGCATGGATCAATTCTGTTTGACCCCATACCTTTCCTGCTTTAATTCCCATCAGTAATCCTCCTTAAGGTTATCTGGTATCATATATAGTTCTTGGTCCCAGTCTTGTATTTCCATTGTATAGTAACTGTATACATTTTCTACTTCTGGTATATAGATAATAATAAATTGTGCAATAAGGATTATTGCTAATATTTTGATAGTATTATTTAACATTTAAAATAACTCCCCGTACTTGACGATTTCTGTTTGACGTGTGACATCTTTAATAAAATATGCACACATTGGATTCTCGCCGGTAGTAAGCGGTACACTTAGTAATTGGCCATTTTTCATTTTTGGAAAATACCATTTAACATCATTATAAAAATTAGTTACCTTAACAGGAGCAAACTCAGGTTTGAAACTGGTTAACGGATTAAAGATAAATGCTTCAAATCCTCTATCTCCAATACTTGTTAATGGTAAAACTTCTAAGTCGTTTCCGCTATCACTACATCCAACTGCCAGGTGCCAATCAATAGGCATCTGTACTTCATATCCACCTATGTCCATAAGGATCGCAGGTGAACTAAAACTTTCTAAAAAGATTAAAGGTAAAAAGAAAAAATCTGGTACATCGTTATCAGAATTGTCAAGCACACTGAAACGTATGTCTTCTTCAATTTGATCGGGTAACAGATTTAGATCTAATGTTTTGTTTTCTAAGGTCATTATATGCATATTAGTTCCAGTCTATTTTTTCGATTGTAAAAGGGTACTCTGCCTCTTTGTAGAATTTCTTACGTTGAGTCAAGTGTCGCTTTGCAAACTTACATGAAGATGTAAGATCCCATATTTGTACAAAGTCTTTGTCTTTTGCCTTTCTTACGCCTCTACCAATTGATTGGATTACCCGAACAAAAGATTTTCCAGGTTCAATAAGTACAAGATTAAAGATCCTAGGTATATTAATACCCACTGCCGCAACTCCGTAGGTTGCAATAATAACTTCATTAGTACCTTCTTTAATCGTATCATACGTTTCCTTGCGGTCTTTTAATTTAACATCGCCTTTAATGAACACAGAATCTTCTATGTGTTCTTGTAACATTTCGCCAGCACTAATTCTATCTACAAGTATTAATGTGTTACCTGACTTCTTAATTGAGTTTAACATTTTGCCTATGTACGTTATCCTATCTTTGTTAGTAACAAGATATTTTAATTCTTCTTGGTAATTACTATGTGCAGGAATGTCAAGTAACTGACAAACGTTTACATGACATTGTGCAAGTACACCTCTATCTTGTAATTCTTTTGCTGTAATATTACCTGTAACAGGACCTAGACTTGCAAGTATACTTTGAAATTCAAACTGTTCTTTTGGTATTGTTCCTGTTAGTCCCCAACGTATTGGAGCATTACGCAAGTTACGTGTGAGTAAGTTTTTAAGCACTTCTGCTTTTGCTTGGTGTACTTCGTCAACAATAATTGTACTGACACCTTCTAAAAACTCGGCAAGACTCAATATGGCAGTACCGTCTTTATTTTTTTTATCTAGAATATTTAGACTTTGCCAAGTACAAATAGTATGAGTCTTGCCTAGTTCTTTCCTATCACCAAAATACACACCTACATCTAAGCCACAGTTAATATAGTCTTCCTCAGTCTGCGTGACTAGACTTTTATTGGGAACCACTACCAGGCTACGCCCGTAAGTTTCTGTTAACTTGCTCAGTGTCGCAGTTATGATAGTCTTGCCTGCTCCAGTTGCAACTTCCTGCAAGGCCTGGGGGTTACTTAAGAAGTTATTGACTACCTCAACTTGATAGTCCCGCAACCGGATTGTTTCACCTTCAGCAGGATGTCCTTTGGGCCAACATGTGTCTTTCCAAAAGTCTTCAGCTACTGTAGGAAATTTAAAATCAATAGAAGCACGTCTATCTATTACATCTGTAATTTCAACGCCACTATCGATTAAGGTATTGACAATAGTATCAAGATGATTAACATATCCTGTACCGCCAATACCGAAGAAAGCTACCTTACCATCCCAACGCCCTAGTTTATACTGAGGCATATAACGAGCATAAGGTACCTCGAATTTTAATTTATTTGCTATCTTACGTCTGTATTCAACCGGAAGTCCTTCAACCTTCATATTAACTTCATCTTCGATAATAATCTTACATGTTGTCATTAAATAACTCCCGTCATCTTTCTTGTATTAGGATTATAAAACTTTTGGAAAGTATTATCTTCGTAATACAGTTGAAAGTCAAATGTTTGTATGTACATGTTTACCTTTTGTAGTCTTCCTCCAAGTGAGTTTTTAAATGAAAAAACAGACGAAGGCTTCCAGTCACTTCTTAATAGTGGCTTAGGAAGTTTAATATTATTAATATACACTACTTTAGTATGTTTGTCAACCATATTATTAAGTTTATTTTCTTTTACAAATGAATTAAAATTATCTCCTTTAGGACTATCTAATCTAAATAACACAGCCATTTCTTCTATAGGAATAATATTCTTAAATATAGAATGCATTAACACCAAATGATCATATGCGTCATCTTGTTCGCAAACTACTAGTAAAGGTAGTCTTTTTAGTTCTAGTAGTACATCAATAATAGCATTAAGATGATAAGTTTTTTTATCAACTACGATTATTTCGTCTTTACGATTAACAACTTTTTGTCCTAGAATACTTAGTTTTGAGATTGCTTTAGATACATCTTCAAAATAATCTAAGCCATATAAAAATCTTCGATCGTAGTACAATGCTAAATTTTCTTCAACATCGCCTAGTGTTTCTTTTAGACTTGTTACTGCTAAGTTAGGAATATTACGTAATTCGTTATTATAAATTCCAGGAATAAAATTATCTTTATCGTTATCAATATCAACAAGTTGTTCGTATATCTCTAATATTTGCTCTTCAATAATAAATTTAGTTTCAAAACGTTTAGCTATCTTTACTAATCCAAAAAGAGTTTTAGTTGAATAGGGGAATGCATGAGTATTAGTATCTAACTTTTGCTGTTCTATTCTTTGAAACCTACGTAACTCTTCAAGTCTATCTATAATTTTTTTACTAAACGGAAAACGCATTGTTAAAATAGTTTCACCAGTTTTATCTTTTGCTATTTTTAGTTCGTGAGTTCTATCAATTTGTCGTAGTGGATATTTTAAATTTTTAACACATTCATCTACGTCTACATCTCTAATATATAATGCATGATAATAGGTTTCAGAAAGTAACTTTGACTTAACAAGTTCGTATTGTCTATCAGTTAGTGCAATGCCACGATCTAGTTGCCTAGCAATGCTAGATAAAATCTTAACATCAGAATCTAGTATAGTAAACCATTTAACTGGATCACGTAATAGGTAGAGGAGGCAATCTTCACAAGTATTAATTTTAATAAACATACGTATATTATAGCTTAATTTATCTTAGAAGTCAAGTGTTTTAATGGTATTCCTTGAGCAATTTCATCAATTCCATATTCGGTATGTGCATAATCATTTAGCCATTGTGTTCTATCACAGTACAAAGGAGTTTCGATATTACGTAAGTTTTGTTCTGCTACATCAAATGCTAAACTACTCGGCCCTGTAAATGCTGGTACACCGTTTATTATACTATGTATACCAGGGTTACTTGACCAACTAACTGTAGCCCATATGTTATTGAATTGCATATCAAAGTCATCATATGTATTTTGAATTTGTTTAGGATTTTGTCTTTTTACATTTTTGAATTCATGTTCTATAGCAGGTAATGTACAACGTGGGTGTGGTCTAAATATAATTGGTCTACTAGTTTGTGCTCTTATAAACTGTATAGTGTCACTTACCCATTGACTCATAGATTGCATATCTTTCCATTGCAAACTCTTATCATGTTGTCCTGCTATAAGAATATATTCGCCGTCATACTTCCAGGGTTTAAGTTCTAGTCCCAAACTCCTAGCACGATCATTACTATTATTATTAGGGCAAAAATACCCATCACGGTTGATACCATTAAGTCCTACCTTCCATGTTGTTCCCCTTTTAATGCCGCCGACTTCTAATACTATTGTTGGTTTGTTTTGTTCTTGGTTTCGTTGCCATATATTTTGATTACTAGCCATGCGACCATTGAATAGTACGCTCCAGATAACATCAATACCATCATCCCCATTATCAATACAATCATGGCCAAGAGACAAAGCCCCAGTACGAAAGGCATCAAAAACAGGTTTGCTATTAAGTGCGCCATACGCAGTCCTTAAATTAAATTTCATTCCAATATGCTTCGTTACGATTACCCATTAAGTCTTTACGTTTTGAATGTCCATCGTCCTTACGAGCACCTTTCATATGATCAATCCATTTACCTAAATCACTGTTAATAAGCGGATGTCCTCCTCCGCCTGTCTTAGCAGTCTGTACATAAATATTTTCACTGTAATCATGTACACTAGCATCTGTAACTCTCATCTTATTTAAAATATCTCCGAACACAAAACTATCATGCCATTCTTCTAATAAGAAAATTCCGTTATCTGGATCTTGATATACTCTTTCAAACTCTTTTAAAAACAGCTGGCATGTTGGATGATTTAAGTTCATTCCATAAAATCCGCACTCTGGCCAAGTTTGTGATCCTTTTCCTCTACCTACATATGTAAGCCATTTATCATTTGGTAGTAGTTCTGCAAACTGTTCATAACTCCAAGGACTATGTACAAACGTGTCTGCGTCCATCCATACTACCCAATCGGTGCTACGTTCACATGCATCATATACTGCATAAGTTTTGTTAGCAAATCTTACAGCGTCCCATTTAAACTCTTTGTGCCAATCTCTTGGTCTACGTGCTTTAATATCATCTGGTGGAATACCGTTTGCTTTAGGTACATTACCCCAACGTTCTTTAAATGCATTTAGTTTTGGTAAAACTTCTTTTGCATTTAGTACTGTAATTTGATCTGTGTTAGTTACTATAGGACTACAGTTTTCAGCATAAACTAAAAGTTTGATTCTTGAATCAACCATTGACGAAAAACTATCTAAGAATCGTTGTCCGTACTTGTCTAGTCCGGGCTGATGAAAAGTTGTTAGTGCGGTTATGTTCATGGCTTTGCCCACTTTCTCATGTGTGCCCAACATGTTCCATCCTTTAACTCGTCTAGTCTCCAATGGAACATTGCTAGTCTTTGTAACCAAGGAACTCTATCGAACTCTCTTGGTGTATCTAGATCTTGCAAGTTAGTGTGTGAAACTTCTCGTGCTTGACTTCTAGCAGGGTCTAATACGTAACAAGGTACACCTTCAATAGCGGCAACTATTGCAGGGCTACTGTTATAACTTACTATTGCATGTGCATCGTGTAAATCTTTTTGTAAACTTGATGACGTACTTGAGTATGCTACCTTGTGTCCTATAGCATGTAACTGTTGCATGTGTTTAGCGTTCTTTTTATCACCTGGATGAAACCTAACTTGTATTGGCTTATTAGTATATTTTTTGATATGATTAATAACAGGATGTAACCAGTTAATTAATGCTGTACCATCCATACTCCAACCTCCGTCACGTTGACATGTAATTAATATATAATCACCTTGTCGCTTCCAAGGCTTCATTTGTATTCCTAAATCATCTCGTAGTTTTTCCCATCTAGCAGGATCTTTATTTGCATCACAGTACTCTCCTGTAGTAGGAAAGATACCATCATAACTATATCTTAGATACGTTTTTGTATTACCAGGATCATATGCTAAGAATAAATTACTGTCTGCAATAATTGTTCTACCGCCTACTTCTTTTTGTCCTGTTAGTACATTACGTCTAAGATTTAAATGAGGAACATGTTTACTTTGTGGGTGTACGTACCCTTGTAGTACACCAACATGTGCTGGTTCAAAATGGAAAGAATTAATAATTGAACCTTTGTCACCGTACTTTTGTACACCTGAAATAAAATATTCTAGTAGTCTAGGCTTTTCAGGATTTTTATTTCCAGGCGGAATTGCCTGCATGTATGCATTAACTCTTAATATATCAGTCATACAATTTATACCTTTCAATCATATGAAGGGCCGTTCCGTTTGCCATTTCATGTAGGGTGTATTGGCAATATGCTAACCAATTTAATATTTTTCTAAAGTGTTCTTCTTCAGGATATATAGGATTTTCAATTTGGCTTAGATCCTTATTTGAAACACTTTCAACACATGTTGGAGCAGTTGCAAAGGCAGGAATACCGTAATGTATTGCTTCTAGTGCGGCCATACTTTGATATGTAACTACAGCATACACATGATCTCTAGCACATTGTCCAGCAACACTATTATGCCTAATTCTATCTGGTCTCAACCCTTTTTCTCTTACCATAAGGGGTCTATCAGTATGTTGTTTAAGTTCGTCAATAGTATTTTGTAACCATTCCTTCTTTTCAACATTATAAAATGCACACGGCTTATCACTAGGTGTTACAATTAAGATAGGACCGTTTTGATTTTCACGAGGTTTTCTTCCCTGGTATTGCATATACGGTGCGAATCTACATAGCTCTTGATATCTATCAGGTTGCATATCTAGTTTTGGTTTAAAGTGTTGAATGTTATTTTTAACAATCCTATAATAGAGTTTACGCTTTTCTAGGTTACCCATATAACCATTATCAATATAATAAAAAGGTCTGCCAACGTCCCAGCACTTCCAAATTTCTTTACGCTTAGTCATACTTCTAAAAGATACTGGCACTTCTATTGGCCAGGGAGAATCTTTAACTTTACTACAAACTTCTTTTCTATCAATCCAAAGTCCACCAGTACCTGCTTGCCAGTGTTTCATAATTTCGTCTGAGCCATCTACACATAGCATTGAAGGTATATTGGACATTAAGTGTTCTCCATCATACTATACAATTCATCTTTCCATAACTGATGAAACTCGCAGTCTCTATAGTTTTCAAACCAAGGTCCACCTTCTGTATAGTGTATTAGTTTTGGTTTTGGAATATCGTTATATACACTTACTAAGTAGTTCCACGTATGGTTAATACTACCAATCTCTTCATCCTTTAACCAGCTAAAGCGATGCATGTATGCACCATTTAGTTCAATGTCATTAACAAAGTCTTGTGTAACTACAGCATTACTTGGGTGTCCGCAGTTCCATAGTACCATTGAACTCCAATTTTTACGTGGGTATATTGTTTGTTTCTGTCCATCCATTTTAGTATCTTCTGTAACCTTATAATCATGTTGTACACACATTACAGCATACTTATCGTCAGCTTGATCAAACAATTCTTTAATGTCTGTTGTTAGTATCATATCACTATCCATAAACACAGCCCAACCTTTAAAGTTAGTAAGTTCAGGAATAAGGAATCTTGTAAACGTAAATTCTGTTGATGCTAGTTTATCAATTGGTCTTTTATACCAACCTGCATCTCTTAGTTCTTGTTGCTTTAATGGACGTACATCTACATCTTTGCTTTTATTTTCAATACTATGTTTACACACTTGATATGCGATATCTTCTCGTGTGTCGTATCCTACAAATACTTTCATGGATCCCACCTTTCTATATCATCTTCTCTTAATTTATCAGTCTTGCCTTTCCACACTTCTACAATATGTGCAGGCTTGTCGCTATCGTTACACCCTTGATGCCAAACATTAGATGGAATATCTAACGGGTTAGCAGGGTGCAAATGATTTACAAGACATCCATCAAATGGATCTCCACCGTTCTTCATTTTAACATGTGCCTTGCCACTTACAATATTCCAAGTTTCACTTCTGTGTTTATGTCGTTGCATACTAAGTTTACTATGTGGATATATAACAAGTTCTTTAACTTGAAATCCTTCACCTTGATATAGCTCTCTATAATGACCCCAACTTCGTTCTACCTTAGGTACTTTCCATTCTTTAAGTATCCAACTACTTGAATTCTTTTTATCTTCGCCACCTATACCATATACAAATTCTACCTTATCGTGGTACGTATCATACTCGGGTACGTTACCATCAATTCTATCTCCGCCATTAGCAAATACAATTTCAACGCCACTCATTGTTGCTAGTGTTTTATAAATTGCCCCACATGCTGTATCGTCTGAATCATCGAAACTAATAACATCATCTACAACACTTAGTCCGTTAATGATCTCAATACGTTCTTGGAAGGGCATAAAAGGTTTGCCTTTTTTACGTGTAAGCCACTCGTCACTATTAAGACCAACAATTAATTTATCACCTAATTGTTTTGCGGCTTTGAAATAAGCTAAATGTCCTGAGTGTATAGGATCAAATCCACCTGTAACTAATACGACTTTCATGTAGATATTTATGTGAGTAGTTAACTAGTGTTTTGTGAAATGGTAAGTGTAGCTGTTAAATCCTTTAATAGGCTTGCCAAATGCTTTCATTATTTCTGTTTGCATTCCGCCTATTACTGACTTTTGAAACTTTAAATTTGTTTTTAAAAATATCTGACCTCCTGTATTAAGATAGTCAAACATATTATCTTTCCAGTAGTGCCAGTCTGCTTCTTTATATTCTCGTGTACGTATATCGTTAAACTGTGTACGTAGTAATGTTATAACATCATATGTATCAGGTAATTTAACATATTCACTAGGCATAAGTTGTAGTTGAAACAATTTTAAATCATAATGATCATGTATTTTATAAACAGGATCGTCTAAACGCTTTTGTACTTCTGTTCCTGTTGCAGTATGACCTAGTGTATTACATAGCTTCACAAATTGTCCTGAACCTGTACCAATGTCTAATATTTTACATTTGCTTCTATTCTTTAAATCTAGATAGTTTATAAAAGCAACCTTTTCTGCTGTTTTACGATCCTTAGGAGGAAAGTATCCCTCCATAGCATATACAGTATCACTATGATAGCCAGTCCAAAATTCAGTATACTCATCAAATAGAATTGATTGTGCCCATTGAAGATCTCCGCCGGTGCAGTTTTGTAAACTTCTGTCGCTTCTATATTCTGGTAAATTTATCATTTGCTTGTTGTTGATTTAATCCCTTGTACTTTTGTAAAATATGGTTTATAGGATCGTAACCATGTACATAATTGTTTACACATAATAGCATCATTAGGCCACCAGCCAATTGTATCTTGTAAACTACAAACTTTCTCGGCGGCTTCTGGCTTAATAATATAAGCACTATGTCCTGGTAATCCTTGTGGAATTGTTTGGTCTGCTACCCAAGGAACTTCTTGTTCACCTGAATCGTCTAACTTATTATAAAGTTTCCAATTAAACGTAGCATGGTCTGGATTGTTAATACTAATAGCACCGCCTTCAAACTTAAATGGCTTAAACTGTCTTGTAAAAATAGCATCATGTTCAAGTATCATAATAGTTTCATTAAGCTCAATACTCTTTTGCC
>Ga0257110_1000290_pt1 | contig 25573 bp, 35 predicted proteins | sample LP_taG_7_FD_190184 | JGI IMG/M metagenome (GOLD analysis project Ga0257110, IMG submission 190184) | Marine microbial communities from Northeast Subartic Pacific Ocean, Canada - LP_J_2015_P26_10m | ecosystem: Environmental > Aquatic > Marine > Oceanic | place: Canada: Northeast Subartic Pacific...
GTTCATATTGATATTTAACTAAGTCATCCACTACTTGTTCAAAGTCATCTAGTCTAAGCATATTTGGACCATCGCTTGGCGAGTCATCAGGCATAGGGTGGACTTCGAGGAAGAAGGAAGTGATCCCAAGAGCAGACCCAGCACGAGCGAGCCCAGGCACGTAATCACGATTCCCGCCGCTACTATCCCCCAGTCCTCCGGGTTTTTGTACAGAGTGCGTGACATCAAACACAATATCAGAATCATAATTATCGAGCATATAGATAAGACCAGTATAATCCACAACAAGACTATTGTATCCAAAACTTGTTCCTCTCTCAGTAATCCAAACTTCTTTAGCGTCTGTACACTTGCTTAGTATACCTTTGACATCCCAGGGAGCTAAGAATTGTCCCTTCTTTATATTTACTATTTTGTCTGTAGAACAAGCCGCTTGTAGTAGGTCAGTTTGTCTACAAAGAAATGCGGGTATTTGTAGTACGTCTACAGCATTATTAAAGAAAGTAGTAACGTGACTAATTTGCTCTACTGTATGAACGTCTGTGAGCGTCTTAGAGCCCACTGTGTCTTTTATTTGTTGAAAGTCAGTTAGTGTTGCATTTAATCCAACACCTCGCTTGCCTTGCATACTACTTCTATTTGCTTTGTCAAAACTTGCTTTAAAGTAATACTCAATGCCGTGTTTATCACATACACGTTGACACTCTTTAGCAATCATTAAACTTTCTGTAAGTGTTTCGTGTTGACAAGGTCCTGCTATAATTCTCAATGTGATCTCCTTCCATCAAACACACATACAAAATAAAGTTCTTCGTACATACCTGCATGTACTCTATGGAATACTCCATCTTCAATTAGTACAACATCGCCAGGCTGAACTTTGATAGTATCACCATCTAGTTCCATCTTACCAGTACCTTCAATAAAGTAATATACTTCTTCTTGGCCTTCGTGCTTGTGACCTGATGTTGCTTTGCGTGGTTGTAGTCTAGTGCTACTAACTACCAAATTCTTTAGTGTTGTATTATCTTTTACAACATATCGTTCGTCTTGTTTAGCAACTGCTCCACCGATATCATTAATAGTTACTTTCATATTACTCTCCAAAGTCAAACAACGTATTAAATGTATTGTTTTGCTTAGTATCTTCTAAGTCATAGTTCAACACACCGATTAAGTTGTCTAGTTTATTATCAATAATTGTTGATTCCATTGCTACATCATCAAACGGCAGTTCTTTAAACCAGTCTGGAATACGTAATTCATCTGTTGGATATGCGACACTAGTATACCCTAGTGGATTTTGTTTTAGTTTACAAACAATAACTTTCATACCGTCAACAATTTCTTGTGAATACTTGTCACCGTTCATACGTCTTAGTGTATTCCAGTTAATACTTGCTCTAACATGTCCTGGCATATTTGCCTTGCCTTGCTTTTCTTCTAGTCGACGATAGTGGCCAACTTTATTTGCACGTTTAGGTGAACCTTTTTCAAAACCAGGACGTAATTTGAACTCTTTACGGAATTCTGTAATACGATCTAAAACTTTTCTTTCTTCAACATCAGTAAGTACCATAAGTAATAATTCACTTAAAAACTCTTGCATAAACACTGGAGTATCTGAGCGTCTTAAATCAAGACCCATTGCTTTTACTTTACCTGGGCTATCTTCAGAGTCACTTCTAAAACCTTCAATGTCATATACTAATGCCGCATAACGTTTTTTAGTAATATACAAACCACTTTTTGCTACAATCTCTCTACCTGCCGCAATAACGTCCGACCGACTCTTCGGACAATGAAATGCATCTACCATAAACCCTTCAAATGTAGCATTTGCCGCTTCACATACTTGATCATAAAGTGTAATAACATTCTCTTTACTCCAAGGAATAACACCTGCGTCAATATCTTTCTTAAGAGTAGGATATGCACTAAAGTATACAGAGTCTGTATCTCCATAAATTACTGAGTCACCTACGTGATCATATGTACCTGTAATAACCTTGTTTACTTCGGCACTCATATGCTTCACAATAGTTCTACCACTTAGTGTAGTTGACTGCCCAATACGTTTATCAAAGAATCTACAACCTGGATTAAGGATAGCACCATACAAACTATTCAAGTTAATCTTTTTAACTAACTGTCGCTTATCCCAATACTCGATTTCGATCTTATTATCTGCATCTTTTGCCTTTTTAAGATGTCCTTGTAGTTCTTTACGTTCACTATACCAACGTTTAAGTAGTCCTGGAATAACACCTTCGTGTTCTGTTGTAAAGATTGTACCATTTGAACTAAGCATCCAAGGTTTGTTGCTATCAAAGATTACTTTGTATATTTCAGCACCACTCATAACTTCTGTTTGACCGTCTTCAAAGTCAATAGTTAAGGCAATAGACTTACTTTGAGCCATAACTGCTTCATATTCTTCTGTACTAAATCGACCTTCCCAACTACCTGCGAATGACTTCTTCTTCAAGCCCATATCTTCTGTTACACGAGCGTCACTAATCTCAGGACGTATTTGTCCAACAACTGTTGCCGGATCCATATTCAAGGCACGAATTACACTAGGGTATAGACTGTTTAAATCCATTGAACCAATCCATTTGTGTAACCCTTTTTTAGGAAATGCCACATACGCACCTGCGGCTTGTGTGTTCTCGTCATCACGTTTAGGGCGATTAGGCACTTGCATACCACGTCTGTGTGCTTCGTTAACAATAGCTTGTTCTGTAACTGCTACTGCACCCATTGTAGTCTGTAATAGTACAGTATTTGCATGTGCTAGTTCGTTACTAAGGTCAATAAATCTTAGTTTTTTGTCCAGCTTGTCCAGTAGTGCGGTATCTTGTATGTTATATTCGATGAACTTTCTAAAGTCATTGTTGTACAGTTGATCCAAAGTACCTTCATAAGGAACCTTATTCTCACCAACTTCAACTTCACCAATTGCATCAAGTCTATATGTATGTCGTTCTTCATATGTGTATTTACGATATAATTCTAAACTATCTAAATGCACTCTACCTATGAAGTCATAGGTTACTGCTTGTTTACCGTATTTTTCATACTCACGCTTCTTAGGAAGTTGACCCCATAGACAAAAACGTCTTGTATCATCTTTACTTAAAACTCTTTGTGTACGGTTTACAGTATAAGGAATATCATAACCTTCACTGTTCCAACCTGATAAAATATCTGCATCTTCAATTAGTGTTAAGAAAGTGTCAATCATTTCACCTTCTTTTTCAAACAACATTACGTTGTCAATACCTTCAAGCTCTGCTTTTGCTTGATCCATAGTAAGTGTTTTAGGAGGAACTGCTAAACATATCATAGTTTCCATCCACTGTAAGTATACAGAGATACTTGTAATTGGCATAAAAGGATCTGCAGGATCAGCAAAGCCTCTCTCTGGATCAAAGTCAGTCTCAATATCAAAGAATGCAATGTTTAGTTTTGGAGCGTCTTGATTAAGATAGTTTTCACTCAAGCACTGGAAGATAGGATTAATATCACTTTCAAACATCTTCTTGCCTTTGTTAATAGCAAGTTCTTTACGGAATTCTTTTGTATTTTTTGTTACAATTCTAGTTAATGGATCACCATATATACTCTTATACTTGCCTCTTTGATCTTCATAGTAAAAAGTATATTTGATTGGATATTCGTGAAACTTTCTCTTGCCGTCTTTGCGTTCTACAACACGGATTATATCACTATCTCTATCAAAATGTGCGTCTACGTAACTCAATTAATTCTCCTTATAAGAAATGTCGTTAATATTACCTGCTAAAATATATCTTGTTGCATTTACAGGATATACTTTATGATGTACAGTACTTGGAAACATAACTATCATATCATTATACACTGGTAAATGTATTTCGTCAACCGGAGATACTTCGTTTTTATGTTCTTTCATTTCAACAAATGTAAGTGGACTATTAGTTTCGCCTACATCTAAATAATACACCCAACTGTAACGACTTAGTGTACCATGTTCGTGTTGAGGACATCCTTGTCCGGGCAAACTCTCCTGAAACCAAACTTCTGCATCAATACTTAAACTTGTAGTATCTTTCCAAACTTGATTAGTTATAAAATGAGGGCCTCGTGGACCTATAACATTATGACAGTACCATAAATGCACTAGATCTAGTAAAGGATTAAGTATGTTGTGATCAAGATGAATATCATGTTCTGTTTTCCATGACTTATCTGAAGGCTGATTATCTTCTTTTAAATTAAGAAAATGATCAATAATAGGTTGTCTATGTTGTTTTTGAAAACCGAGCGGGCCATGCCTGATAGCGGTCGGTTGAGAGATGTATAATGTGCTACAACTTAACTTCATTTTTTCCTACGTTGCTTATGGCCAACTTAACCGTCTAATGCCTAGCTATTGCTATTGGCGTTACTAGTACTTATTGTTAGTTTAAGAACAACTGTACTAAAGCGAATGTGTTCATAATCGTAAACCAGCTACAAAGAAGTATAACAAATGCCGCACCTCTAATTACGGCACTTACAATACCTAGTATACTTCCTACTAGATATAACGGAACAAAGATTGTTGTAGCTGGATCTAATATTGTAAAACTTAAGATAGCACTTGCACTAATCAAAAATACTGCTTCAACCATTTCACAATAGAACGCAACTGGACTAGAGCTATGGCTATCTTTAAAAAATTGTACGACACGATTCAAATTATTTGTCCTTACCTACAGTAACGACTAGTGTTTCTAAGTCGTCAAATTCATCTTGTACACGATCCCAGTCACCTTTATGAGCAACTTTAATCGCTTTATTAATCAAACTTGGCTTAATGTCAAGTTCTTCTGCTACTGCTTTCACAGTTTCTTTAAGACCTGTGCTTAGATCTTCAATTTCTTGCATAACTGTAGCGCCTTCGTTAACCAAACGTTCTAGTTTAGCCTTCTCGTCACCACCATATACTCGATCACTCATATGATTCTCCTTAATTTATATAATATTATACAATGTATTTAGGTTATTGTCAAGTGTTTTATTTAACAAATGCACCAATTCTACCATGTATGTCTGGATATTGGCGATATTTATAGCCAGTAGGTGGGTTAGTATCTTGTCCGAACCATACCGGAATAAATTCTGATATATTCCCTTCAAAATCTTCGTTGTGTCTTAGGTGTACTTCAATAACTTTTCCGTCTATATACTCAACATTCATATATTCTCTATGTGAAAATGTTCGTAGTTCAAAAGGTAGTGATATTTCATCGTCAGTTTTAACCCATTTATCCCATTTTGTAAATGTATTATTTGATTTAAAACCTTCTACACATAGTATTTGATTTCCGTAGTTATAGTCAATGCTTAGGTGTCTTCCTTCAAACCATTCACACCAAAAATGTCCTACTGGAAGATGCATAGTTTCTTGTTCTATCCATATCTTTTGTGTTCCTAGTCCTAGGCCCATCATATTGACACAGGGACGAACACAATACCAATTAGGTGTTGGTACATCTAGTCCTACTGGACCACTAATATATTTTAATTTACGGGAAAGTATAAGTTTGTCCATAACCCAAAGTTGGTCCGGATCAATGTCGTGCCATACGAAGTCTTCAGCACTATCTTCCATGTGTTACATCTTTACACAGTTGTCTACAGTCTTGCCGCCCTTTTTCTTTGTTCCCATACGTTTGTAACCCTTCCAACAAGCCTTGCCATCTACGCCTTTTTGCTTTTCTGTTTCTGGTAATGCATTGTATAATTTGTTACTCAAGTAATCTTCGTATGATTCGTTTTCTGTAGTTTTGTCGTTATAACGTTTGTCGCCAGCTTTCATTCTTTTGTAAGCAGGTGTATTTAATTTCTTATCAGCGTCAGTAACATCCATCTTATCTGGGGTAGCCTTCTTCGGCTCTGGCTTTACTGATTCTGCAACTTTAGGATCGTTACAGTTACAATGCTTACAAGTAGGAGCACATTTGCAATCTTCTCTTTTAACATCTGCACCGCAACACTTGTCTGAACAATGTGTATCTTTTTCTGATTCTTTAATGTCTACTTTTTTAGGCTTGTCGTGCGTCCAACCTTTTTTTGCTAGGTCTATATGATCTTGTTCTTTGTTAGCTTTCTTACTTTTACCATCTTTATACATAGTATGTGGTTCAAATTTGTCAGCTTTTTTAGCTTCAGATACCTGTTCAAATTGTGTTTCATAATCTAAATGATGATATACACTACCTAAGTAGTCTGCGGCTTTAGTAATCTTTGCTTGTACCCAACCTTCAAGACCTTGTTCTTCACTTACACCTTTAAGCATTTCGTGTAGTTTAATACCGTATTTTGCAATCTTGTATAAGTCGGCTCTAGCCATCTGTACTTCATGGTCTTGCTCAACCTTATAAGCCATGTCAGCTAATCCGTTTTCATTCAAGTCTTTTTCTCTCATCATATTATCCTTATAATGTATTTATCTTTTGATAGTTTTGCCGCCCATGATATTGTTACTAATATCTAGTGCATTTTTAGCAGTTCCGTCTGAATTTTTCTTTTGTGGAGCCTTAGGAGCACCATATTTGTCTTTTCTCTTAGGCTTATGATATGCCGCATCTGGACTTGCTACTGTAGCTATATTACCTGCTGATGTTGCACCTGCTGTTGCAGTTTCCTTTACTGATTCTCCGGCATGTATAGCGGCCATATGTTTTTTGTACTTTTTAGTACCTTTTTTATGTGGGCTTTTACCTTCGATAATCTCGTTAATTAACATTTAATTTCCTCTTTTTATCTTTACGCAAATAGTCAATTAGTTTTTTACCGCCATAAAGTAATGCTACTACTGCCGCCGCTGGTAAAGCGTATTTTACAGCCATATTAGACATGTTTTGTATTGTAGATGGATTTACATTTCCGCCTGTAACTTTACTAATGCCATCTGCCCATTGTGAAGCTGTTTGCGGGTTTGAATTAGCCAATGCACTCGCCGCACCTTCATCTTTTACAATGTTAGGTAAGTTTGCTACTGCTGGTGGAATACCGCCACCGTCACCTGCATTTGGGTTATTATCCTGTCCAGTTTGTTTAGGTTTTACAGGTGCTTTTGGAGTAACTTTTGGTGTTATTGCTGTTGTTACACCTCCAGGATTTCCACCGTCTCTAGGTTGTGTTACTGGTAACTCTTTAGGAGCATCGTTTGGTTTAGCAACAACATCGTTTGGTGCTACAGGAGCAGTCATACCCTTAAATTCAAAAGGAACTTCTGTTGATCCTGTAATATTCTGAAACATTTTTAGTAATTCTGGTGTAGGGCCTTTAGCTATACGCTGATTAAATTCTTTTGCCGCGGCGTCTGCTACTCCTCTATCTTTACCTTGTGCTATAAGTGAATTATAAATTTGTGATGCTGGACTCATATCACTATATGCTCCTGCTGGAGAAGGAGTTAATGCCCCAATAATAGCACTTGCTGGTCCACCGAGTGCTTTACCACCTAACCATTTTAACCCACCTAATATATCAAATTCATTTAACGGTGGTCTAATATCTGTTGTAAGTTCTCTTAATAACATACTACTATTTACCTTTCTTTTTACGTCCAGACTTCATATTTGCACACCAGTGATACATTTTAGCACGTTCACCACTTGCGTTCTTTGCTTTCTTACGTAGTTCTGTGACACTACCGTTACAACTAGCACCAGACTTCTTTACTCTTCCTGGCTTGCTTTTACCACTCTTCTTGCCATCAGCAAAGTTTTCTAATAAGTCTAGTACTTGATCAGTAGTATAAAGTCCACTTATAAGAGCCTCTTTTGCCATTTTAGTGGCAGTTGCGTACATAACAGCATCAGCATCTTTGCCGTAACGGTCTTTAAAGTCGCCTTTATTCTTCTTCATACCCTTGACGTTTTTTTCTTTTTTCTTTTCTTCGCCTTTGGTAAGAGTACGTTCTTCTACTTCTTTTTTAGTAATTTGTGGAAGTTCAGCTCTAGCATAGTTCTCTTTTACAGATTTAAGTTTTTTAAGATCTTTATCTGATTTAGGTGCATAACCTTTTAAAATTTCTTCTAGTTCTTCTTCTGATATTGTATCAGGATCTTTATCTTTTAACACATTATAAAGTTTTTTCCCACCATATAAAGCAACAACACCTAATGAAACAGGTATTGAGTATGCGTATAACCAAGATAAGCCTTTTAAAAAAGATGCTAAAATTGGTCCTGTCCATGGTAAACTAAATGTACCTAAACTTGTTTTAGGATTACGTCTAATAAATCTTCCTAAAAATTTAATTGAAGCTAAACCAAAACGGAAAGCAGGAATAACCCATTCTTTTAGTTGAATATCTTCTTCAACTTCTTTTTTACGGCCTAATGAATCGTGATCATATCTCCACATTTTGCCAGGCTTAACAAGTTGCATTTCTTTTTCTAATTCTGATTCTCTGCGAATTAACTTTTTTAGTTCGTCTCTTCTATCTTTCCAATTTGGATCATTGTAAATATCATCAATTGCTTTTTGAACAGCAAAGAGTTCATCTGCTCTGCCTTCTTCTACAGGCTCTTGCATGTGTTGCTTAATATCTTTTGCAGTTCTTTCGAACTTGTGATCTTTGTGTTTAAATCCAATACCACCTGCGGCTTCCCAACTAGCAATATTTTTACCAAAGTCGTCAATTAATATGTTAGGTGTGCCATCTTTATTTGTAGCATATTGTGCTTTGTTACTGTCAATGATTACACTACTTGGCATAAAGTCTTGTAGATTATTTTTAATCCATTCTTTCTTTTGTGGAATACTATTTTTATCTCCTGGTAAAGGACTGCTTAATATATTATAAGATCCTTTTACTTGTTTAATAAGAGATAGTAAATTATCTGCATTACTAGTTTTTGGTAAATTAATCCAGAAGTCTTTTTTATCTTTAATTTTCTGTAGTGCAGGTTCTAAATCATCGCCCTTTATTTGTCGCCAGTCTTTACCTGTTAGCTTAGTCCAAGATCCAAAAAAGTCTGCTAATACTCCGTCCATGTCAACAAATATTTGGCTTGTACTAGCTATTTCGCCCAATTCTTCTTTCATATTAGCATAGTATAACATACTTTCATCGGTGTTGTCAACTAATAATTTTTGAATTTGTCTTAAAAGTGGTATTGTTTCGGTAGGGAATTTGTTTTTTTGTATAAATGATATAAACATGTTATAAGAATTATTCAAGTCTCTAATAAACTTTTTAGGATCTTGTTTTGCTTGAATTACTTTACCTATGTGTCTAATTCTTTGGTTCTGAGATTTCCATGGAAATTGCCTGCCAACTGTTCTTTTCCATATTGCTTCGGCTCTTGCTTCTAATTCTAGTGCTTGTCCAATATGTAAAGCTGGATTTTTAGATTCAGCCAAACCTAAGTTGAATAATACATTTGTTTTAGAACCTTTTACCTTTTTTGATAGTGTAGGTGGGCGTCCATCTTTGTCTACTTTGTTACCAAACTTAGCGGCTTGCTTCTTAATACCATCAACACCGACATCTGCTGTAGTGTTAACACCTTTTACAATACGTCCACCATTTTCGTGTATACGAAGATAGTGTTTAAAACTTTTATTTTTAGGAACTTTATTTTCGAGATCTTTTATGTTATAAAATTTCATTTTTTACGTCCTCGAAATGATACAGGACCATTAAGGTATGGTTTAGTAAACCAAAGTTTAAACCAGTCAGCATCTCCAGGCTGGATATTTAATTTTTTTTGTTTGTCTTTGAGTGCTTGTGCAGTATAACTAATATTTTCTAAACTAACTGGTTGATAACCTTTGAATTCGTTTATACCTGCTAATTTTTTAAGCTGTTGAATCTCATCCATATCTTAACCACTCTTTACAACTAACTCGAGGCCTAAGTTTTTAAATAAACCTGTAATACCAGAAACTGATTTTAATGCTTTATCCATCAATTGTTGATTATCTTGTGGTTGATTGTCATAGAATGCTATAAACCTTTTTGCTGTTTGTGGATCGATATATACTTGTCCACCAGTTGCGGCCGCACCATCTCCAGTATCTTTATAGCTTAATGGAAATGATGTATTGTCCTTACGCATTGCAATATTATTGATAACATCTAACTTAGGGCGTTGTTGCTTAACAGCATATTCGTCTATATCTAGTTCATCTAATACTTCGTCAGGAGTAGTTAGAACTTCGAATGAATCATGTTCGTGTTTAGGATCATCTGCTTCTTCCACAGGATCAACACCCATAGCACCTTGAACTGATTTAAATAATTTATCTGCTAGATCTTGTTTTGGTACGCCTTGCTTGAATGAATCAAAGTCGTTATTAAGTGCCGCAGATCTCATTTTACTTGCACTCATACCTTCAGCACCGTCAGCATCTGGGTCTCGGTCACCTGCACTAATAACACTAATGCTATTAAATTTGTACGGAACAACACCTGACTTATCGGCTACACCGTTATACTGATTAAAAAGTTTATCAAATCCTTCTACTCTATCAGATCCTGCTACATAGATAACATCAGAGTAACCTAGTTCTTGTAGCTTTTGTAACATTTGTATAGGTGTCCGTACTTCCGAATGACCTACAGTAATATTTGGAAAAAACGACTTGGTAAATGCAAGTTTAGTATCAAAGTCTAAAGGATCTGTTTTAGCTTTTTGAGTCTGTGATAAAAAAAGATAAGGGTCACCATCTTTTGATAGTATTGTATTAACAAGTTTTTGATGACCAATAGTTGGAGGATTTAGTCTACCAAATGCAACTACTGCTGTTTTACCTTCAGCTTCAAATAAATTTCGTAGGCGCATTCATTTCCTCCGGTGGATTCTTTTCGTAGTCTACTATGTTTTGTGCAAGTTCTGCTTTTTCTTCGGGTGTTATAAGCGTCTTAGGATCGACTGACAGATCATATTTTAATACATAATGGTTACAACCAGCATTAATCATTGGCATTATATGCCCTTGTATAACATCTTCGTTATAATCACTTTTACATTTTTCGATTGCTGGGAGGTAATGCTTTCTATAGAACATAGTATCATTGAGCATATGATATTGTAAGTCATCACATACATCAAACGGTAATTTATCTACATCGTCTTGTTTAAAAAATTCATCTATTCTCATATTACCATTTCCTACATGACCAATAACGTGCTTTAGTACGTGGTCCTGGGTTATCACAATTATGTCTTGCTCTAAAGCTCTTACGTCTTTTTGGATTATTCTTTTTAATGCTCATTGCTTTACCTTTAACACTTGAGCCACCATGTCCAAAGTTTACTTTTTTAATGTTACCCGTCTTAGGGTCTTTTACATATACTTTAAATTTCTTAACATCACCTTGCATTGGTTTACCAAGTTTAACTTTACGTCCTTGGTACTCTGCTTCATCCATAATGTCATCTTCATTGTACCACATTTCACCATATGCTTTGTAGAAGTCATCATCATCGTCATATGTTTCGTCAATACTTGCACCAGCAAGTGTTTTAATTCTATCAAGTTCTAAGCTCTCGTTATCATCATCAGGTAAATTCTTTGCTTGTGCATATGCTTTTTTAAGCAAACCCATGTTTATTTTCTCATCAGCTTTTATATCAATTCCCTTATGAAAGAATCCTTGAATGTCAGAGTAATCAGAATCCATATAACCTGCCATATCTAAATCATGTAATAAATTTCCTAATGCAAAACGCATCCTTTCACTTGTATACCCACCATCTTTTTTAGCATCATTGTACATGTCTACTAAATGTTTCATTACATTTGCTTTTACTCTGCGTGGATCAAACTCATCATCTTCTACACCTTCTTCACCGATAGATTCTTTTTCAGCTTTACTATATTTGTCTTTAATGCGTCCTAACTCTTCTTGACTAGCACCTTCACGTCCTGCTTTAGCGGCTTTGTCCATATATTCTTTACCATGTTTTTTCACACCAGTATAGTATTGTAAGCCACTTTCTTCTAGATAATCTTTAAATGTCTTAGTCATCGTTTTTCCTTTATCTTGATTTAGAATTGTAACCCGGAGTCGGTGTTTGTTGGTCATCATTCCAATTAAAGCCACCGCCAGTTATTACATTTCCACTCTTCATTTGTGTCATTAAGTCATTAGCATCCTTGAATATTGTATAGTCTAATGTATCTGTTCTTAATAACATTACAGTTGTAATACCATCTGCTAAATGATAGCTAGAATACGCAATTTTAGAATATGCAATATTCATTGTTACCATGTCAACTGTCGTATATATTCTACCGTCAGGGTATTTCTCCGACGGTGGCTCTTTTTCTTGGTTAATAGCTTCCATAATTAGTTTCTTTGGATCAAAAGGAACATGATGTTTATTAGGAGTACCATCTTGATTAGTTGCTGGTTTACCTAAAGCATCATAATTTTGTACTAGTGCTTTAATTGTTGAAATAAACAAATCAGCTGTTTGCTCTGGAGTTGCATAAGGTTCTATTACTTCAGCATTAAGAGCGTCAAAGCCTTTCTTGTTCCAGTTATATTTGCTACCTTCTTTGGCTTTGCCTTTAATAACATTATATTGATTACCGTTATACTTATTTGCTTTTATTTTTATAATTTTACCATCTTTTTGTTGAACATTAATTGTTGCATCTTTGTCTGCTGATTGCATTATTTCGTTTATCTTCGCTGACCATACTGCCCAGCCAGTAGTTGCTTTTGCAATAGATTTACTATTAAAACGTCCACCTGTTTTTGCACTAGCTTTAATTTCTATTTCCTCATCACCAATCTTAAGATCACCCTTCTTGCCTTTTTCAGCAGGGTTACCCATCATTGATAATGCCATTTCACCTGGACCAATTGCACCTGATGTTGTACCCGGAGAGTAACTAAAAATATTTTCTTGTACAAAAACATCAAATACTTTTTTATACTCTGGATTAACATGATCCTTAATATTACCACTAGGAGTTGAAATAACTTTAAGCATATTAATTACTTTACCATCTACACATGCTTGTAAAAATCCTTTAATTTCTTCTTGTGTAACATCACTACCTTCTTGCATATCAAGTATTTTTCCAAACAATGCTTGTTTAAGAGTTTTTGTAAACTTCTCTGCATTAACAGACATTTTTTTATAAGAAGATCTATCTCTAGAGGTCATAGAACTTGTATCTACATCATTTTGATATCCTTGTACTTTGTTACCTAGTGTAACTAATACACCTGTTACTTCTTTAACAAAGTTAATTGCTTCGTCACGTTCAGAACGAGCTGAATCACGTTGTGCTCTTAACATTTCAAAGTCTTTTGTTAAGTTGTCTAAATTTTTAGTAAAGTTACTCAAAACATCTTGCTTTTGTTTTTCGTCCATTGGAATAGTTTCAAGCATTTTAATATTCGTTGCTAACTCCTCAAGATCTACTTGTGCCTTTGCGTCAGCTTTTTCAAGTTCTTTAACTGAGTATAATTTTTGTTGTACGTTTGGGTTTGCTTTTGCTTCAACAGTTGTATCTGTAGGTACATCTCCCTTTGCTTTTACTACAAAGTTTTTTACTATGTCATTAAGTTTACTAATTCTATCATATAGATCTAATTTTTCTTGATTTTTTTCAGCAGGAATCTCAGACATAGCTTTACTAATAGTTTGTATGTCATGAACAGCATGTTGGATTTGCAGGCCTTCGTTAGCTTCTGCTAATTGCGATTCATTAATAGATTTCTTTATATTCCAAAATCTCATTAAACACTTACCTCAATATCAAAGTTATCGTATCCTAGATCAAATAGTTTATTTGCAATATCGTTAGCAACATCATCTGATTCGCTTTCACCTAATTGCTTGTGTGTTTGTACAGTAAGAACAGTTTGACCTTCTTCAGTATCGTATAAATCGTATGAAGTTTCATCTTCCAGTAATGCTACAGTAGCTGAACCAGTTACTTCTTCTACTACAATTTCGTCTACTTCTTCTACTTTGTCAAATACGATATTAATATAATTTTGCATGTTCTTATCCTAATGATTTAATAAAATACTATTTACTGTACCGTCAGTATATACAAGTTTAGCTCTAATGTAAACATAATTTCCTGTAAAATTTGCAATCTTAGATGCAGTTTCTATAGAAGCAGTATATGTATGTACGTTAAACCAGTCAGTCTCTGCTGGTGTTGTAGCTAATGATGCTTGTATTGTAATAGTACCTGTAAGACCTACGTAATCATACTGTACAGTATGAACACCATCTGATCTTCCATAATATCCGTCACCTTTAAAACTAGATCCAGTGACAGTGGTGACTGTGCTATCCCCTGGATGTGTATTTGCTGATAAAATTATTTCACTATTGCTTGGCATACAGTTATTTATCTTATATCTTGCTTGTAGACATGTTTAATAATTTTGCTAATTTTTCCACCTACTGCTATTTTTGCCAACATTAAGTACTTTTCGTCTGTAACCCAGAAGTATAAACCGTCCGTAAAGTGTGATTTAGTTATTGCTTTTTTAGCAGTTACTCCAATCCTAACATTTAACGGGTTTCCTTCACACCATGAAACAAATCTTGGATCACAGTTTTTACCTAAGTAACATTTGTATGTCCATTTTACTGGCCTATCAGATATATGTGTATTTGTGTTATTAGAAAGGAACTCTTCAATTTCTATATTTTCTGGTTCGTGTATACTTAGAACATAAACTTGGGTAGATAACTTAGTTAACCAATCTAATTGATTTGAGTACACATCTAAAGTAAGACCTTCAATTCTTGTCATTGCTTCTTGTTTGTGAGCATCAAGTGCAGAGTATATAACCATGCAATCCATAAAGGTTTCTATGCTGACATTTTTTTTCTTACTTCTGTAATAATTAAAAGGACTATCAATAGGTATATGAGCTTCTGCTTGAACTTGCATTTCATCAAGTTTTGATTTGGCATAGCCTAAGTTCATTCCTCTAAAAAGAGGTGCAAGTTCACACCTTATTCGAAGTTTGTAAAGATACTTGTTGTAAAATAAATTACTCGTTTGGTACTTTTTCAACATTTTTGGTTGTGTGTCCAGTAGTTACAAGATCCAATTTTGAACCTGACGTCTTAATCTTAAGATGACCGCCATCTCTAAGATCACCAAATAACAGTTCTTTACTCAAAGGACGTTTAATCTCTTTATCAATATACCTTTGCATAGGTCTAGCACCCATTTTATCATCAAAACCGTTTTCAACTAAATGATCAATTGCTTCGTCGCTAATCTCAACAGTAACTTTTTTGTCTGTTAGCATGTTTTTTAGTTCAACTAAAAACTTACCAACAATTTTAATCATAATAGGTTTTTCTAGCTTACCAAATGTAACAACACCATCAAGTCTATTTCTAAATTCAGGAGCAAAGAATCTTTTAAACTCCTCGTCACCGTAATTACCACTAGCATCGTCACTAAATCCAATAGTATTTTTCTCGGCTTGTTCAGCACCTAGGTTAGTAGTAAGGACAAGTACACAATTTCTTGCATCTGCTTCTTTACCATCGCTACCTGTAACTTTACCGTTGTCCATAATTTGCAATAGTATCTGCGATACGTCAGGATGTGCTTTTTCAATCTCATCAAGTAGTAATACACAATTAGGATGCTCTTGTAACTTATTAATTAATTGTCCACTACTATCTTCGTGTCCAACATAACCTGGAGGCGAACCAATTAATTTAGCTACACTATGTTTTTCCTGATATTCACTCATATCAAAACGTGCAAGGTGTACACTTAATTGTTTTGCAAGTTGTTTTGCAAGTTCTGTTTTACCTACACCAGTTGGACCCATAAACACAAAGCTACCAATCGGCTTTTCTTCTGATTTAAGCCCAGCTTGTGCAACAAGAATTTTATCTACAATTTCTTCAATTGCAGTATCTTGTCCGTACACTTCTGCTTTAAGATTCTTATCAAGACTTGCAAGATTATTTGTTTCTTTTTGTTGTATTTGTTCAGGAGGAAGATTAACAACTTTTGCAAGTTCAAATTTAATTTCTTCTGGACCTACAACTCTATTTTCTTCTTGATTTTTAACTTTAAATCTTGAACATGCTAAGTCAATTAGATCAATTGCTTTGTCAGGTAATTTTTTATCAGTCATATACTTAACACTAAGTTTTACAGACTCTTCAATTGCTTCTTGTGTAATAATAGTGTCATGAAACTCTTCATAATACTTTTTAATACCTTCTAATATTTCGGTAGTAGTTTTCTTATTAGGTTCGTCAATACTTACACGTTGGAATCTACGCATTAATGCACGATCTTTTTCAAAGAATTTTCTGTACTCGTCCCATGTTGTACTTGCTACAACTTTAATATCACCTTTACCTAGTGCAGGTTTTAGCATATTAGCTAAATCGTTACTGCTATTACCACCGCCTGCTCCAGCACCGTTCATCATATGTGCTTCGTCTATGAATACTATAGTTTTACCTTGCTTTTTAATTGCCGCCATTACAAGTTTGAAACGTTCTTCAAAATCACCTCGATATTTACTACCTGCTAACATAGCACCAATGTCGAGATTATAAACACTATATTCTTGTAAGAAATTTGGAACTTCTTTATTAACAATACGAAATGCAAGTCCTTCTGCAATAGCAGTTTTACCTACACCTGGATCACCTACTAACATAACGTTGTTTTTACTACGTCTTCCAAGGGCAAGTGCAATAGTTTCTAATTCTTCAGCACGACCAATAACAGGATCAATTTTACCTTCTTCAACTTCTTTATTAAGATTAGTTGTAAATGCCTTAAGAGCTCTTAATGCATGACTATGTAATTCTTCATCTTCTAGATTTGTCTCAAATTCTGCATTTAAATATTCAGCAAACTTATCTTTTTCAACACCAACGGCTTGAATTTGATAGTTGGCCCAAGATTTCTTTTCGCTCATAAGGCTTAAGAATACATCAGTAATATCAATATTGTGACGCCCACTAAACAATACTTGTGTAAATGCTCTATTAAGAACACGTTCTACAGTTTGTGTTTTTTTAGGCTTATACTTTGTACCTTCAGCAACTTTAATATCGTCAAGTTTTGTTTTAAGATAATCCAATAGATTATTCTTAAGTAAGTTTACATCTGTACCAAAGCCATCTAGTATATTCAAAAATTTATCTGAACATAGCATAGCAAATAGCAAATGCTCTAGTGTAACATACTCGTGATGTAATTTTTTAGCATCTTTTATTGCTTTGTCAAAAACGACTTGTAACTCTTTTGATGGCTCAACCATTAATATCTTTCTCCATTGTTTCTAATAGTATATATGATTTTATTAAACTTGTCAACTATATTTTATTTCTCATTCGCTCAATTCTTTGTATGTCTTCAGGCTCTAATCTAGTAGGAACTTTTGTATTAATTCTAACTAGTATATTACCAGTTCTTCCATTTTTTCTATCTGGAAGTCCCTTACCGTTAATACTAAAAACTGTATTTGGTTGTGTTCCTTTTGGAATATTTAACTTAACCGATGTCTTGTCGGGTAGTGATATTGGTATAGATGTACCTAAAATACAATCAAAAACTCCTATATCTTGTATAGTTAGTAGATTTATACCATCAAGTTGGAACTTTCTATCACTTTGTATAGCAATTAATACATACAAGTCTCCGGATGGTATTTGTTGTATATCATGTTGGCCCATTCCTGCATATCTAATTCTGTCATTGTTACTAATTCCTGGTGGTATTTTAATTTCAACTGTTTGTTCTTTTCCGTTGTTTAATCGATAAGTTGCCATAACAGTTTTTCCAGAATATACTTCAGCTATACTAACATTACATCCAATAGTAATATCTTGGTTACGCATTTGTTGTCTTGCACCGAATCCAAATTGGCCCATTAAGTCGTTGATATCAAAGGCTCCATTAAAGCCTCCGTTTTGGAAATGCTGTGAATTAAATTGTGGTTGGGGGTTGTCGTACTGTTGTCTTTTTTGGGGATCTTTTAACGTACTATATGCTTCGTTAATTTGCTTAAATCTAGCATCATCGCCTCCAGTCCTGTCAGGATGGTGTTGCATACTTAATTTTTTGTATGCTTTTTTAAGATCTGTTTCTGAAGCGTTCTTTTCGACACCTAGTATGTTATAATAGTCCATACTAGTACTTATTTTAACTATTTGCTACGTCTACTTGATCCGGTATATAATCCGAACCATGCCGCTCCAGCACCTACAACAATACTAATTAAACCTGATTGTTCTAAAGTTGGATTAGGCAATTCCATATACCAAATTACACATCTGTATAGTAGTATAATATATGTTGTAATAAAGATACGTGGAAAAATTCTCCAAGCATCTACAGCCCTTGCCATGTGTATAATCCTAACGTAAGGATTAGGACCTAGGTCTTTAACGCTAGTATCAACTTCTAAGTCAAGTTTAACTTTCCTTGTAGTTGAATCGCTAGTTGAAACTACTTGTGCTTCGTACTTTTGTTCTTCGTACTTAATAGGTTCTTTTTGAGCTACTGGTGCTAAGTCTTCTGGTTTTTTTCTAGGCATTACTGTTTCCCTCTTTTTATATTTTCTATTGCTTCTTTGTTTCTAGCAATACTATCACTGTTATTGTGTATAGTTGCATCTTGTGCTTTATCAATAAGACCTTGTAGTCTACGTCCTTTTTCAATATCAGTATCTAAGTGCAAATCTTTATTAATAAGTTTTTCTAACTTTAACATACCTATACGATCGTTAGAAACATATCGCCAAGTATATCCGTGTTCTCCATATAATCCAAATACAGTTTCTCTTAACCCTATTTTTACTATTATAGATTGTTCTCCGTCTAGTACTACTTCATCACCTTCGTTAAATGCAGGATTAAATCTAAATTTTAAACCTTGCATAAAGTTTGTAGCAAAATCTTTAAACCAGAACGCGGCACTAATACTAATAAGTATAGCAATCCAAGGAACTAGCATTGATGCTACATCCAGTCCTAATTTATCAAATTCTTCCATTACTTACAATGCTCACATTTACAATCGCCACATACATCGTTAGCACAGTTATCGCATGTCTTGCCACAGTGATGTTCGCAATGACATTTTTCACATTTACAGTCCATTATTTTTTACCCTCAACCTTCTTATAGCCGTGCTTCTCGTGCAGATCTTTTTCAATATCTTGTAAACGTAGTTCTAACTCGTCTAACTTTTTAGCAATCTTCGGGTGTACTTTACGCCATGCCTCAGGGTCTTGATTTAACCAAGTCCAACCATATCGATCACGTAACCAATCACAATATAAGTCAAATTTTGCATAACCCCATAGACCTATTCTAGTATCTTTAATATAGAATAAGCAAGCCGCACCTAGTAGTGAACCTGCAATACTAGTATAAATCCAAATGTAGTCCATATAATACTCCTGTTATATAGTATATTTATTCTAAAAAGAACAGGATAACCTGGCGCCGGGTGTTACCTCAACGTTATTAGAATCTATTTTTACTTTGGGATCTGGTTTAGCTTCGCAATCTGCGGGTCTTGTACAGCTATTCAGCAGTATCGTCAGCAGGATTAGGCTTAACAGCTTCTTCATAATATAAAATAATTGCCTTTTGCTGTTCTATATAACGTCTAAGTTCAGCAAAGTTTTTTGATAGGTTTTCGTAGTCTTTAACACTAATAGCAATGTAAGAATCGCCGCCGTTCTTTGCCTCAAACTCTTTTTTAAATTCTTCTAAGTTTTCTTCAGGTGATACAACATAAATTTTTATGTCGTTCATTTGCACAGGCTTAGGCCATGGAACAATAGGAACTACAGTTTTTTCAATTTTAGTAACTATTTTAATTTCTGCGTCTGGTCTAAAAGTACTACAACTACTCAGTAGGAGTATTACTAGTAATAGACTCGAGATCTTTCCAAAGTTCATCTGTTTTTCCCTGCATTCGTTTTTCAATTAAGCCTGGCTTTTTATTAGCCAAGTGTGTCAAGTTGTGCTTGTTTAGAGTAGCACGAAGTTCATCTCCGTACTGCTCTGATCTATCTAATTCTTTATTAAGGTTATCAGACAAAGTGTTTAGTCTAGCATTATCTGCTTTAAGTGTTGCAATACTTTGTTCACTAGTTTCAACTGCAACTTCTAGTTTAGCATTATTTAATTTTTGTATTTCTAAGTTCTTTTGTAGGGTATTTACATAGGCATATGCACCGCCAACTCCGGCAAGAATAATAAACACTAATGCTATTTTAATCGTACTAAACATATTCTTATTTACCCCAGTAACTTTCCCAGTGTGTTTGGTCCTACAATGCCGTCAGCTGTCAAACCGTTTTCAGCTTGCCATGTTTTAACTGCACGTTCTGTACCTGGTCCAAAATCTCCGTCAGCACTTAAACCTAATGCTTCTTGTACTGCTTTGACTGTTGCACCTTTTGAACCTTTACGTACTGTTTCGGACATATCTACTGCTGGTGGTGTATAGTGTCCTCCTAGAACTTCTAAAGCATGTTCATAATGATTAATCCTATCTTCTAATCCTATGTATCCGCCGTTAATACGCTTTGTTAAAGTTTTAATATCTTGTGAATCTGCATATTTGTTAAGACTGTTAGTGTCCCAATACCAACATGCTGAATCAAGTGCGCCTTTCTTAGTACGCACATAATCTGTTGCTTCTTCTGCTGACATATCAACAGTTTTGCCAAATTCTGTATAATTGTATCTACCAGTTAATTGAAGTATGCCACCACCGCGAAACTTCCAACCGTCGCCGCTATTAGTATCGTTGTTGTCCATACGTGAAGCGTAAATAACATTCGCAATTCTTTCTGGTTGTCTATGGTAATCTTCTGCATCTCGACCTGCTCTTTTAAAATATTTAGGAAAAATAGAATCAAGTGCTTTTGCACTATAGTTTAGATTCTCTGTTAGTACTTTAAAGTTGTTCGATTCATGACCACATTGTGCTACGAAAGCCGCTACGCGGTCTTCTGTTGTAACATCATATAATGGCAAGATTTCACACATTGCTTCATACCATTCGTCTGCTTCGGAATTGCCTTTAAGCATTTCCCTCACATGATCTACTGTAAAATTAAATTTAAAGTGTTCTGCTGACATTTCTATACCCTTTTTAATTGTAGACTATAGCCTTGGTTTTCCAGTACTAAAGTCGGGCCGTACTTTGTGATATTGTAATCACCTAAGAACTTTGTTAACCAAAGTACTTCGGCCATGTCATTAACGTTGATAGTTTCGTTTAATTGTAATTCTTTTCCAAAGTCAATTACTTCGAATCTCTCAGCTGGTCTAAATGTATTTTTAATTATTAATGTGTTTTCAACTAGATCAATATGATCAGCGTAACTTTTGCTAAAGAAATTTTTGTAATTTTCTAATTGTACTTCATTGATTTTAACATCGTAAGATTCTTTGTCTAGTGGTATAACTTCTGATAATGAGTCATTAGTAAGATCTAAACTTTTGAAATTTTTGTAATATCTATATTTAAAATTATCAACTCCAGCTAGTTTACTTACACCATCTGCAATTTCTACAATTTGCAAAGGTATTTCTTTGTTACGTTCCATCTCAACAAATACTTTGTACATGCCATCTGATTGTTCACCTGAAGTAACATCAGCGTCTAGTACAAAAGGGTAACCTTTTTCTAAAAAGTTCTCTAAGTCTTTGGCCGCTTCGTTACCTTGAACACTAAATGCTAGTGTTACAATATCTCTGTCTTCACCCATTTTAGACTTATACGAGTCAACTTCTAAAATGCTGTATACTAGATGTTTAAGATCGTCTTTAATTAGTCCCATTATACTTGTGCCTCTGTAGGGTCAACTTCAGCCGCTACAACATCACCTTGCTGTGCTTCTGCTTCAACATTCGGAGCTTCTGTAGCTGGATCAACACTAAAGTCATTCATACTTTTATAACCTGAATAGATGTCCATAATTAGCTTTTTAGGCATCATGATTTCTACTACCCATATAGGGTGTGTATCTAACTTACCTTTTTTAGTACCTGGTCGAATATCGTCCGGTTTGCGTATCTTACGAGGTTTAACAACTTTATCTTTTTGATAGGTAACTTTACAGTCGTAATCTAGTAATCTTTTGCCACCGGCAGGATCAGGCATTTTATTAAAATCCCACATAAATGCACAAGTAACCCAGTGTCTACCAATATTAGGTCCAGAAGCTAGTTCGCCATCAGCCCAGTTTTCGTAAACATATAAGTCAAGATCATCTAATACTCTTTCAAAATCTTTTAAAACAGTAAAGCCATAATCACTAGAATATATCTCTTGAATGTTTTTAATTACGTCTATAATATCTTTCATTAGGTCTTCCTATCAACTACAAGTATTTATCAATTTAATGTATTAGCAGTTTACCTTTGCGAGATCACGATAAATATTTTAGTAAGCAAAGTTAGTTTACTATAAAGTAAGTCATAAAGGAGGACGCTTAATGAGTGCAAAGCGAGCTCGTAAGAGCAAAAACTTTCACAATAATGTTGTTCAAATTAATAATTACCTTCCTGAAAAGAAAAAAGAAGTTAAAATACTACCTAGAAATAGAAATCAAGAAGCATATATGCTTAAACTTGCAGATCACACTAAGAACGTTGTTTTTGGTATTGGCCCTGCCGGTACGGGTAAAACTTTGATTGCTGTTTTAACTGCTGTAAAACTTTTCAAATCAGGTAATGTAGACAAAATTATTGTTACTAGACCAGCCGTATCTGTTGACGAAGATCTTGGGTTCTTACCAGGAACACTAGAGCAGAAAATGGCTCCATGGACAAGACCTATATTTGATGTGTTTAGAGATTATTTTACGGCACGTGAAATAGAAGGTATGATTGCAGAAGGTGTAATTGAAATAGCCCCCTTAGCATACATGCGAGGACGTACATTTAAAAATGCATTTATTATTGCTGACGAGATGCAAAACTCAACAGCAAATCAAATGAAAATGCTACTAACTCGTTTAGGTGAAGGGTCTAAGATGGCTGTAACAGGTGATCTAAATCAAGCAGATCGTTTAAAAGATAACGGACTAATTGATTTTATTACACAACTTAAACGTCATGGAAAAGTAACAAGCCTTTCAAGTGTAGAATTCTTTCACGGAGATATTGAACGTCACAAAGCTGTGCGTGAAATATTAGAAGTATATGGTGATGAATAGAGCCTAAAGCTCTTTCATTAACGGAAAGATCTCTGCAATAACTTTGGCACAAGAATGGGCAATATCCATATGTTCTTTTTGTGTGCCATTGGCTCCGCGTAACTCGATGTAGTGTACCCAACTGCGTAAAGTTCCGTTCATATAGAGTCGTGTTTTTGTGTTACCTTCAGGTAATACTACACGAGCTTGTTCCTTAGCGATTCCGTTATGTATAGCCCAGTCGTATACTTCTTTAGCTTTGTCGATTACTTCTTGTTGTCTACTAGACCAAGCATGGTGTAATTCAGAATCGAAGTCAATTTCTACACTATTCTGTCTGTTCTTTTCATCTTGTAGTCTTGCTTCACGAGTAACAAACTGTTCTCCCATTTCAGCAGGGTTTGCATAACGTTGACTAAACTCTTGAAATGCGAAGCTACGATGCCTTACAATCTGATGTGCAATATCTCTAGTAGTGTTTATTTCTAATACCGCATTAACCATTTCTAAAGGTGACCAATGTTGATGCTTAATTAAGTATTTTATTAAACGTTCACTTGTCTCCATATTAATTTGTGCTGTAGGATTAGATACTTTAGCACAAAAAGCAATAAGATCTTGCACATTTTCTAGTCCTTCTTCTTTAAACTCGTCTGACGGTTTACTATAACTTACTAATTTAACTTCCATTTAAAACTCCATATCTGCCGCCACAATGTAGCGATCTTCCATTGATTGTACAATACCCGGACGGTGGTAAATTTTACCTGGATAAATCATCCAGTGTCCTGTCTTCCACGGAGCAAAATAACTACCTGCTCTGTTTACACCATTTGGTGCAAGTTCAGTTCCTGCTTTTTCTAAATCTGTTACATCATCAGGTAAGTGCATATAGTATACACCACTTACTGTAGTTGTATCTGGATTATGATTATGATGATGCCAAAGTATATCTCTATCTTCTACATGTTTAAGAGAAGTTTGAAAACTCCAGCTTTGAATATTTTTAATTTGCACTTCTCGACCTAAGAATCTAAAACATGACCATATGAACGACATTTTAAGATCAGTAAATTCTTGAAATACATTCCAGTTAGTTTGATACTTAGGACTGTTCTCCCAATAGCGACCTGCTGTAATACCTAGTGCAACATCGTTACACATACGCTGACGGTCTTCTTCACTAATTAGATTACTCCAATCGTACAATTCGTAATCAACCATTTTTATGATCCTTGTATTTTTTATCTCTAGTAAACTTAATATCGCAGTAATTGCATTTTACAAAACCTTCTTCAGGTACACTATAATAAACTTTAGGATGATCCATGTCTTCACCCATACAAGAAATACGTTCTTCAGTAGTATATATAATTGTTTTAGGATACTCCACTAACCTGTCCGTAATATAACATGTACACCCCAGGGTGAAATAACTGGAGGACCAATGGTATCAATGCTAATAACTTTTACAGCTTCACTAAAATCAGGGTGCATTCTTTCTTCAGGAAACCAACCAAGGTCTCCGCCGTTTCTTGGGCCACTTGCACATGAACTATGCTCTCCAGCCGCATCTGTAAAATTAATAGTTCCTGCTTTTAAATCTTTAATTAGTTTTTCTGCATCTTCTACTGCAACTCCTAATGGTCTTTCATGTGAGCTATTTTCTGCTTTATCATAGCTTAATAAAATATGTTTACATTTTAATTTCATTTAAACTTCCTATCAATCCATTTTTTACCCACGTATAACAATGCTACAACAACTACAATAGCTGAAAGCACAATAGCTTCAACTACTATATTTCCTTCACTTGCATCTACTTCAATACCGTCTGTACTAACTATTATACGACAATTTTCGCAATCTGCGTTTGCTTCTGCTACTCCTTTACCCCAAAACATTTAATCTCCTTTACCTGGTTCAAGTGATAGTAATTCTCTCTTATTAGGTTTACCTGCCCATTCCTCTGCATCTTTAGGAACATCATCGGATCTTACTTCTGTAATATTAGGCCATTTATTAGACATGTCTGTATTAATGTTCATCCAATATTCTAATTCTGTACCTTGTAAAGTACCATCTGGAACAATAGCATCAACAGGGCATTCAGGTTCACATACACCACAATCAATACATTCGTCTGGATTAATTACAAGCATATTTTCGCCTTCGTAAAAACAGTCAACTGGGCAAACTTCTACACAGTCCATGTGTTTACATTTTATACAATCTTCAGTAACGAGGTACGTCACAGTTCGCCTTTATCTCTCATTTCTGCACGTATCTTTGTCGCACTAATATTATGTATCTCTTTTCCTAAATCATGCTCTGTGAAAGTATACCCTACTCCTCGTCCGTAGCTAATATCAACAA
>Ga0257110_1000291_pt1 | contig 25541 bp, 25 predicted proteins | sample LP_taG_7_FD_190184 | JGI IMG/M metagenome (GOLD analysis project Ga0257110, IMG submission 190184) | Marine microbial communities from Northeast Subartic Pacific Ocean, Canada - LP_J_2015_P26_10m | ecosystem: Environmental > Aquatic > Marine > Oceanic | place: Canada: Northeast Subartic Pacific...
CGCGCATTTTTAATGGTTCGCCTCCACATACATTGTAAACTTTACCATTAGATATTTCTTCATTTGTAGCAACCAAGAAAAAAGCATTTGCAATATCGCGAACATCAGTTACTGCTCTAGTTGTATCCAAATTACCTATTTGAAGTAATTTTTCTTGTTTACCAAGCATCATATTTGCTATTTGTACTGCATCTGACGCAATAGAAAAACGTGCACCTCTTCTTGGACCTGTAAAACAGAATGGTCTTATAACTGTTGCTTTCATTTGTTTATTTTTCATTCTTTCACATATATACAAATCTATAGCACATTTAGATGCTCCATAAGGATTAGCTGGTAAAATAACATTGGTTTCTTTTATTTTTCGTTCGTCAATACCTTCATTTCCGTATACTTCTACAGTAGAACAAAATATAAAATGACAATCCGGTTGATGATCTTGAAGACAAGTAATCAAATTAATAGAGCCCATAACATTTGATTCCCATGTTCCAATAGGATCTTTAAAACTTGTTGGTGGATGTGTTTGTGCAGCTAAGTGAAATACTTTATCAAAAGTATTTTCTTTAAATAACTTATCCATAGTTCTAAAATGAACAATATCACCATAAAAAAATGTTATTTTTTTAAATTCATCTTCACTCAATAAATCTTTAATTTCTTGTTCGCTTCCTCTAGTACCACGTAGTAAACCATATACTTCATGATTTTCACTTATTAATTGTTTAGCCAGATGAGGGCCTAAAAATCCAGTAATACCTGTAATTAAACATTTCATATTTATAATATTATTGGTTTATTTTTTATATTCTATTAATCAGTAATTTTATTTATTATATTAGTAGTACTTTTATTTTCTTCTAATTCTATTAACATTATATTTTTTAAAGATGGGTGTTTTTCTAATATATCTTCTTTTTTATAATCTGTTCCTTTGAACCATATTTCAGGTTTAATTATATTCATTATATTATCCAAAACACTTTCATTATCATCGTTAATTTCATTATATAAGATTATATAATCTATAAAATCCATATGTATAAGCATATGTAATCTATCATTAATATTATTTATAGGGCGTTTATCACCCTTTAAATATTTAATTTGTTCGTCTGAACTCAAACACACAAACAGCTGAGAGCAATTTTGTTTTGCTGCTTTTAATGTTTTTAAATGTCCTGTATGTATTATATCAAAACAACCAGATGTTAACCCAGTGTTTTTAAAATTATTTAATTTTATCATATCTAATAATTGATTATTTGAATAAATAATTTTATTTGTTAATGGATAATTTATATTTTTCAACATTATTAGTTCTACATTGTTAGTTAATAATGAATATTTATCATTTAAATCTATAATACTTCCAGGACCACAAATATTTTGTTGGAAAATATTACCTTTTAATAGTATTACTTTATCATAATCATTAAAAGGTATTATTTCATTATTATCATTCATTTGTATAATTTTTATTTGTGTATTATTCAATTGATAAGTATTAGCATTATGAAAATTCATAATTTCATTTTCTTTTGCCTGTTTGGGTATAGCAGAAGTTTCATAACGATTTTTATCACGATTATATATATCTTTTATGCGGAGTAAATCATTTTTATCTGTATAATTTATTTCATCAGTATATATTTCTATTTCCATAAGGACTGAATGATTTGTATATGAATGAATACCATGAAATGTATTTCTAGGTATGTAAAGATTATCAAATGTATTTAAAATTTTGTATGAATCAAATAAATTAATTTTAAAACTACCATCCAAACAATATGCTATTGTATCTTTTTTAAAGTGACAATGTAAAGATGTTTCGCAATCACTATTCACATGCAAAATCCATATGCCTATTTTATCATTTTGGTAAGCTAGATATTCATATCCCCATGGTTTTTCAAAAATTTGTTTAAAGTAATTTATTTTTTGTGAATTTTCACGCAAACGACCTTTTGCCTTGTTTGTTATATCTATTTCTTCACTTTTTGGTGATATAAATTGCATTTATAATATAAAATATATAATTTTTAAATTATAAACTATTTACATATATTCTGTGTATAAAGTGATTTTATAATATTTTTACTGCTATTAGTAAAATATTTAATATTGTCATTTAGTTTTACATCAGCATTATGTGTATATTCATCATTACTATGATAATATAAAATATTTGGTATATTATGAATATCTTCATCAAAAAATAACCAACATGCACCACAAGTAGTAATTACTATAGAATTGCATTTTTTTGCTATTTCCCATGTTTTCAATAAATTATCACAATTTTCATCAGGGTAAATATTAAAGTCCCTGTCTAAATACAAAATATTTTTATGTACGGGGTAATTACTATTATAAAATGGTATAACCAAAATTTTATTTTCTATATTTTTTGCTAATACATTAATTAAATAATGAATAAAATTTTTATGAAATGGTACAGATAGTGAATTAAAATTATACACAAAAGTTATATTCAGTTTTGCATTATTTTTAAAATCAATAAATTTTTGCTCTGCTGAAAATTTAATGGGATGTAGCATATTACAATTTATTATATCGAATTTCATATCCATATTAAATTCAATATTTATAGTACTTATTTTTTCCTTCCATTTTTCTAATGCACCAATAATATTATAATCGTTATGACCCATTGCAGCACACCATGTATTTATGCATATAAATTGTTTTGTATTACATGAAATTAATTTATATGGTGTTGGACGTTCTAATACTTTAATTTGCTGAATTAAATTTTCATCATCTATTTTTTTTGTGTTTTCTATATGTGAAAAAAATGTATTACCTTTTATTATGTAATGATAAAATGTAATTTCGGGATTTGCTTTACAAATCAAATTCATGAATAATGATGTAAAATATACATCACCAATGTGAAATAGATTATAGAAACATATATCGGTATTTTGTGACATTTTATATAATAATATCGAATATATTTAATATTATTTAAATATATTTGATTTGTTATAATTATGAATATTATAATTCCATTAGGTGGTAAAGGTGAACGATTTATTAAAGAAGGATATACTACGCCAAAAGCATTAATTAATATATTAAATAAATCAATGATTGAATATGTTTTAGATAATTTAAATTATGATAAAAATGATAAGATTTATATTATTTATAATAAAAAATTAGATCAAAATAATTTTTCTAATCTTATTAGTGTTAAATATCCATATATCAATTTAATTTCAATTGATGATACAAAAGGTGCTGTGGAAACTTTACATAAGGGTTTTGAGTTTATTTTAGAAACAAAAAACTACCATGAAAAAACATTGTTATTAGATTGTGATACTTTTTACACAGAAGATATAATAAATAAATTTAGAATATTGAAACATAATACATGTTTTTTTACAAAAAATTATGAAACACAACCCATTTATTCTTATATTGAATTAAATGACCAAAATAAGATATTAACGATAAAAGAAAAAGAGAAAATTTCTGATAATGCAAACACAGGTTGTTATGCATTTCAAAATATAAAAGAATTAAACCAATATTGCAAATATGTATTAGATAATGATATTACTTTTAATAATGAGCCATACACTTCATGTGTAATATCAGAAATGATTAAAAATGATATTATATTTAACGGGGTTGAATTGCAAGAAACAAAATGCTTCTCACTTGGTACTCCATTGGCTGTTAAAAATTATATAGAAAATGTTTATGGTTTTTTATTTGATTTGGATGGGACATTAGTATTAACTGATGATATATATTTTAATGTATGGAAAGAAATTTTAAATAATTATAACATTGATATTAGTAAGGATTTATTTAAAAATTATATTCAAGGTAATAATGACGAGTATGTTAATAATACTCTTTTAAAAAATATAAACATTAAAACGCAGGAAATATCGCAAATAAAGGATGAATTATTTATAAAAAATATAAATAAATTAATATTAATTAAAGGTGTAAAAAAATTTTTAGAAGAAATAAAATATAATGGTCATAAAATATGCATTGTTACAAATTGTAATAAAGTAGTTGCAGAACATATTATAAAACATGTTGAAATAGATAATTATATAGATTTTATTATTTCCAATAATGATGTAGTAAATGGTAAACCTAATAAAGAACCATATTTAAAAGCAATGCAAAAATATAAATTAGAAAGTGAAAAATGTTTTATTTTTGAAGATTCCAAATCAGGTATTCTCAGTGCGAAACAAAATAAACCAAGAATGTTAATCGGTATTGAAACTATTTACGATACAAAAGAAATGCAAAAATATAATGTAAATATCTCTATAAACAATTATGATAATTTTAATTTAACCAAATTATTTGAAAATAATAAAGACGCATCTAATATTTTAAAAAAACAAATTTCAAAAACCATGAATTGTAAAGATAATGAAATTATTTTAGATAACATGCTAAAAGGTGGTTTTATAGCGGATGTTAATGCTTTCCAAGTTAGAACAAATAATAAAATGCATAGTTATGTTGTAAAATATGAAAACAATAAACAAGAAAATGATTTATCAATAATGGCAAAAAAAATTCAGTTGTATGATCGCGAATATTATTTCTACGAATTTATATCAAAATATGTAGATAATATAAAACTTCCCTGTTACTATGGTCTAGTAAAGGATGACAATAATAATAATATTGGTATAATTTTGGAAAATTTATTTTCTAAAAAATTAATTCCTAACATAAAATTAAATATAACAAATATTGATATTTCACTAAAAATAATCGATAATATGATTTTAATACATTCGCAATTTTGGAATAAAAATATTCATAATAAATTTACTGAATTAAAAAAAACAGATAGTGAAATATTCCAACCATTTTATGAAAATTTTATTAAATCTAAATATGATATATTTATTAATAAGTGGAAAAATGTACTTAACAATAAACAATTGGATATTTGCAAAGATATTTTTTCTAGATTTAAAGATATACAAAATAATTTAAGTTATGGTGAAAATCTTACGTTTATTCATGGTGATATAAAATCACCAAATATTTTTTATGATACAATGAATAATTTTGAACCATATTTTGTTGATTGGCAACATTGTGGTATTGGAAAAGGTGTGCAAGATCTGGTATTTTTTATTGTTGAAAGTTTTAATATAGAACATCTTGATATTGTATATGATCTGTTCATTAATTATTATTATGTAAAATTACAAGAAAATAACATTATGTTTTATAATTATGATGAATACAAACAAGATTTAAGAAATGCATTATGTTATGCTCCATATTTTACATGCATTTGGTTTGGAACAATTCCACAAGACGAATTAATAGATAAAAATTTTCCTTATTTTTTAATCACAAAATTATTTTATTTATTAGAAAAAATTTATTACCAATAACAACTACCTTCTACTTTTTGAAAGTCTTTAGGTTTTTCATTATTTGTTGGACGGCTCCAATGTTCATTTAAATGTATGCGTAATATTTCTTGACGTTCACGTATCCAACGACTTCCATATATACCAAAATACATTTGTAGAACACCCCCCACATATATTGCGGATTTATTCATTTCACTATATATGTAATCACAAACTAGATTTCCATACCCTCCACAACTACATAACGCGACATCAAATTTGTCTTTTATTAATTCAAGTTTTTTATAAAAATCGCGCAATTCTATATCAAATTCACGACTTTCTTGTGTTCCTTGTGTTTGTGGCGGTTTAATGAAAACAAATTCACATTCAGGAAATAAATCAACACCATAAATCTCTTTACGTTTATTTATTTTTTCTTTCATACTATCTTCAAAAGGACTAATAATAAGCAAACGTTTTCCACGTAACGCCCATGTCCATGGATTATGTAAATAATGATATACGTCAAATGCAAATGCCCAAATTTTATCTTGTTTAAAAGTTGACAATACGTAATCATGTGATTGTTGTATAGCTCTATAAACAGCTCCCCAAGGTTCCCACACAGAGTATAATTCGCAATGCTCAAATGCTTTAAAATATAATTCACTATATTTTTTAGCAGAATCAAAATTGGTCATATTTACACCTGCATTGTTTTTTAGAATATGATAACGCAGCAATTTATTGTTTTCATCATTTTGAGGAATTTTTCCTTCACTCATTAAACGTGTAAAAAATGCAAAATTGTTTTCTTCTCCTGCTATACGGGGAATAATAAATGGTGTTTTAGAATCCATTTTCTCTTGGATAAATTTTCCAAACTTTATATTATCATCTGAGAAATGCAAATATTTCAACTGATTTGTAGTATTCAATACATTCTGAATATCTACTCCAAGAGAAGGAGGTGTTTGTTTAATATTTGTACGAGCAGGAATATACAATCCATATGGATCAGGTAAACGATCATCGCGGGTATAATCACGATTTTGATTAGTATGATAATGATAAATAGGTATCCATAAAGGATCATTATAAATTGTATACCCAAGTGTTTTCAATAAATAAATCATTTTATTATCACATCCAATTCGCCCCAAATCAAAATTAAATGCTTTACTTTCTTGTTCACTAATCATATAATTAGAATGAATAATCCATGCATCCCAACTATCTGCCCGAGCACCTTGAATATAAAAATCTTTATGTATATTATTATCATTAATTACCTTTTCATATACTTCTTTTTGTTCATCTTTGAGTATTTCTAAATAAGACATCTGTGAACCAAATAAAGATGCCTTTTTTAAATCCTTATGACCACGATATTCATGACGTAGCAAAGCGAAGACTTTTTTTTCTTCGTGAATATCACTCATTTGAAGACGATTTAATTGTGGGGTGAAAAATATATCAATATTTGCAATAGCAATATAACCTTTTATATTTTTTCTTAAAACATAATCAAAAACATGTAAAAATTTCAATCGTTTTCCCATATCGATTTGTTTTATTTTTTCGCTTGTTATACCTAATTCCTCATCACTATATATTCTTTCATTCAAGAGAATAATTTCTTTGATATAAGTATTTGCTACATTTTGTTTTAAACAATACTTAATTTCATCATTACGTTTTTCATCCTTGTTAATGAAAAATTGACTGAAAAGATAAACTTTATCTTCACATTTTTTTTTAGTTAATTTAGTAGGTGGTGAAATTTCAAGAAAAGTTACCATTATTAACAATATTATATTTAATTATATTCTTTCTAACTAATTAAATATCTAAAAATATTAATTAAATAGATATATAATTATAATTATATGATTATAACATGCATTGGAAATTGTCAAACATTATCATTATGTTTTTATTTACAAAAACTATTAGGTCCTGATAATATAAGTTGGATTGTTTATGGTGATGAATTTATAAACCATCTTGGTACATGGAGTGATAAATGTCAGAATAAAATTATGGATTATGATAAATCAATTGAACAAATCAAGATAAGTGATATTATAATTTTTCAAAATGTTGATTTAAAAAAATCCAAATTTTGCAATAAACAAACAATATCAGAATTAAAAAAACAAGATTGTATGGTTATTCAAATACCATCAATATATATAGAAACCTACAATTTTGATGAATCTATTAAAGAATTAATAAAACGCGAAGAAAAAAATGATGTAGATATTAAGGTTTCTGATATATTAATTAAATATAAACGTAACCTAGATAGATTAGTAATTCACGAACATCATCCGAAAACGTTTTTATTTTTAGAAGTTCTAAAAAGAATAACCGATATGATTGGTATTGATTTTTTTACAAGGAAAGAATATATTAATTTTATACAAAATGATAATTATATGGGATTACCATAAAATATTTGTTTCTTTACAATATTATATGACTTGTTCAAAATGCAAACAGACTGGTCATAATGCTAGATCATGTAAATACAAAAATGGTATTAAAGAAGAAGAAGAAGAAAAAACGACAACTTATTATTGTTATTTTTTGGGTCAACATAATAATTGGAATGGGCAAACATATAATGGCTACACAACTAATTTAAAAAGACGTTTGAGACAACATAATGGAGAAATAAAAGGTGGAGCACGGGCAACAACATCTAAAGAAAATGGCTCATGGTCATTTATTGCAGTATTGACGTCGAAATCGTGGCAATCAATATCACGTGCAATGGCATGCGAATGGAATTGTAGATATCCAACAAGAAAAAAACCACGACCAAAAATATATGCAGGTTCAAGTGGTAGAATAAATAGTTTGACCGAAATATTTACACACATCAAAGATGAAATTTCATTGTATGTTCATCCAGAATTTTACGCACACGCAGTCGGTTTAAATATCCCCGAACATGTTACTATTTACCAAAGTTTAGATGAATTAAAATAATTATTTGTTTATATAAACCATATTTTATATTTTTTAAATATAATGACTAATAAAGTAACATTTTATTTAACACGTCATGGTGAAAGTGAATATAACATATTAAAAAAAATAGGTGGTAATTCAAAATTAAGTGAAAAGGGTTTACAATATTCAAAAGTTCTATATGAATATTTTCAAGGCAAAAATATTGACGTATATACAAGTAATTTGAATAGAACTCTGCAAACGGCACAATATTTTCATGCAACAAAAGCATATCCTGATTTAAATGAAATAAATTCTGGAATTTGCGATAGTAAAACATACGATGAAATTAAAATAATGTATCCTGATGAGCATGCGAAAAGAAGTGAAAATAAATATTATTATAGATATCCAAAAGGTGAATCTTATGAAGATATAAAAAATCGTGTAACACCTTTTATGAGACAAATATTAAATTCCACAAAAAATCATTTAATTATTTGCCATCAAGCAATATTACGTGTTTTGTATTCTTTTTTTATAAAAATACCAGAACAAGAAATACCTTATCTAGAAATACCATTACATACATTATTTAAATTTGTAGTAACATTAGATAACAATAAAATAGAAAATGTAGAATTAGAAACACATGTATTAATGTAAATAATATTAAATATTAAAATTTTATATTATTTTTAGAAAATTAAAAATATTCAATTAAATCAGATTTTAATTTTTTTACTTCAATCGGCATTTCTATTAATGGACATTTTGAAAATGTTAATTTGTAATTATTATATTCTTGTGTTTCATTTTGCCTTGTTAATTTATCATTGCAAGAAACATGTACTACTTCATCAGCACATTTATTTTCTATTGCGTAATCTCCAAACATCCACCATTCATTATATGTTTTTTCTTTGAATATTTGATTAGACATTTTAATTTTATCTGCTTGCATAGAGACCAATACTTCATTCATTTGATCAACAAAATTTACATAACTTTCCACCTTTGCTTTTTCATTTGCAATACCATAACTTATTTGATGCTGCATGAGTTTTCCATATGGACGTATATAACGTTTATTACATGATTGTAGTATAACAAATCCCATACTATAAGCACGTTCAGCAATACAATCTAAATTATATTTTTGAATTTCTGATATTATTTGATTTCCACTTTCTACAGATCCTCCTTGACTATTAATATAAACATATATTCCATTTTTATCCTTGCGTTTGTTTAAATCATAAATAAAACTTGAAGCAAGAGCATTATTTATTTCACCTTGTAATGATAACACATTTGTAGTATTTAATTCGATTAAATTAAAAGCATTTACTAAACCAGTCATTAAACATAATCCTAACAATAGATACATTTTAGTTTATAGTATATTAAATAATTACGTAACTACCGAAATTACTGGTTTATTTTGTGGTTCACTCAATTCACATTTATGTTTACTTAAAGCTTTATTAGGATATCGTCCACCAAATACACGTCCACATTTTTTACATTTTGCACTTGCTGTTTTTGTACTTGCATATAGTGTATCTAAATATTTGGTTAGAGAATTCATTTGCATTAATTCAATTTGTTCACGTAACTTTTTATTTTGATCACGTACTAAAACATGCAAATTTTCTTTTTGCTGTTCGAATATTTTATAATCTTGATAAATTGCATCTAATGTTTCATTAGCAATGTAAGAACTATTTTTATTATTTTGCTCATCTTCATTTTCATCATTTTCACCACCACCGCCACTTTGTTTAAACATTTGTTTATTTTGAACTAATGAATCTATTAAACTGACCGCGATTTTAATTTTGATTGGATCAAAATTTACATTACTTACGTATAGTAATACTAAACCTTTGTGTAATTCCCATTGAAAATTAGAACGTCCAAAAATAGGCATATGTTGTGAAAGCATAATTCCATTACAATTTTTCATCTCACAATCACGCACAAACTTTTCTACTTCTTTATATGGAATAGTTTTTGATTCATATAGCTTATTTTCTAACAATATAGTTGGTGAATCTTCACGTGATAAAATAAAATCACCAGATTGTTTATCACCTGCTGTTTTTTCTAAATTACCTAATGGAAACAAATCATAAACAACTTGTTCCAATTGATTTTCAGCATATTTACCTTTATCGGAAGATGATGATTTATATTTTTGCAAAAATCCTTGCATTTCATGTTCCATTTTTAAATATGATGTTTTTTGTTCATTACTAGAACTTTCAAGTGATTGAAAACGTGTTTGAAGTCGATTTTCTGTTTCATGAATACTTTGTTTAATTCCATTTTCAACAGGTTTATTTGAATCGCGGAGCAACTCGTTTAATCGTTCGCCGAGAGAATGAATCAGCGGGTCCTGAATACTTTTGGCAATATTAGTTCTATCTTTCTCTTGAGCGTTAGTTAATGCGTCTTGAATTTCACCCATAATTTGCGATTTAAATTGTGTTAAACGAATATCAAATTGATTTTGTTTTTGTGAAGAGAAAAAATCTTGAACAAAATGCACCATATTTTTTGTTTCATGTAATTGATTTAAAATTTGTGAACTGAGTGATTTTGATATTTGATCAGAAGAAGACGTCATTATTTTTTCTAACATATCTACCATACAAATATTCATTGTTTCAAAATCAATATTTGGATATTTTTTGTAAAAATTTACAATTTTTTCATTTACAATAGTAAGAGAACTCATATTTAAATATAAAAAAAATGTTTAAATATAAATCATACATCTTATAATTTTGTATCTACAAATTTGGTTTTTTTAAAAGTTTTTTCCATGCATTTATTCTTTGTAGTGATGCATTATGTAATTCCATGTAATTTGCTCTGGAATATTCAGTAAGAAGTAAACCATCATCATTATGTTTTAAAACACGATTTTCAAATAATTTTGCAGCACTTTCAAATGATGTTTCAATATCTCCTTTATTATTTTTCAAATGATATATCATGCAACGATCAAAATCATAAGCAGTTAGTAAATCAGCTTCTCTGACAACATGATATGCCCAATTATATTCTCCAAAATCAGGAAAACCATCTATTTTAACCTTTGAATAAGACATAGTAGATACAATATTTTTCACAATTTCTATTTCTTTCTTTTCAACACGTGGTTGCAAATAATTACATATATCATTTAATCCTTCATTTTCATCCATATATTTTTTATCACACATATCATGCAATAAAGCTGCGATATAAATAACACGTTCGTAATGTTTCAATGGAGGATAAATATATACCTGAGCTTCATAAATATCTTGAGCATAATGTAATACATTCATACTATGGCTTACATCATGCGATTCATCTATTCCATATTTCGAGGTAGTAAGTAAAATAAAATTAAATAAATCGTTTAATAATCTCATATTCTCTTTATAAATGTTTTAAAACTTTTGAAATGTTTCAATTTTTCTATTTTATACTGGCAATTTTATCAAGAAGAACTTCTTTTGATACATTTTTTATAATTTTATCCATATTTTTCTCTTGACCATCTTCCATACCTTCAACGTGACTATGAATTATTTTCATAGACATTTCTTGACTTTGTGAATTATAAGATATATCATCATCTTGTTTTATCATATTTCCTAATTCATTCATATTGCGTCTTTTCAATTTTTGTATAGCTTTTTTCATATTTTCGTGTTTAGGTGTTTCCTTTTCCCAGACGTCATTTTCTTTAATATATAATACATCACGTTTTTTATCTGTACAATGAATTGGGCGTTCATAAATACTTAAACGTTTTAAACCTTCTAAAAATGTTTGACTAATACCTTCTACAAATCCTTTTTCAGCAATAGAAAGTAAATCATTTGCATCAAATGGTAATTCATGAATGAAATCACTCAAATTCAAAGCATGTTTACATTGTTCATTCAAAAATAAATTAATATTTAATTGCTGATTATTAGTAGTAACATTATTATTACCTATTTTTGGAATAATTGATTCAATAGCTTTATTATGTTGTTGTTGTTGTTCTTTTAATAAATCACGCATTTCTTGATTATCTTTCATAAGTTGTACTATAAGCTGTTTATACGAAACATCTTCACTATCTACATTTTCTTTTTGAATATCATTTATATGATTTGGATTATAATCAACAACTTCATTACTAGAATTATCTAGCAAATAAATAGAACATTTCATTCTATGTTTATATAATCCTTGTCTATATTTGTATACTTTTCCACATATACATTCATAATTTTCTGAAACTACGCTTTTTACGCTTTTTGTGTAATCCTGCGTCATCCGTTTGTGTTTTTGGGTTGCAATATGTCTATTGTAGTCTCCTTTTCGAGAGCATACAAAGTCACAATGTTTACATATATATTTATCTACGCTTTTTTGCGCTTTTTGCGTCATCCAATGTAATCCAATATTAGAGTTACACAAAAAGCGTTTATATTGATTTTTATGAAAAGTATAAAAAATTTATGATAACAAACTTTTTTGAAAAAAACAGAAATAACAGCATATATCTAGAAAAACCGAAAAACCATGTTTTTGGGGGTTGAAACTTTTTTTTCATTTTCAAAATGGACAATTTTGGGCATGTCCATTTTCAATTCCTGAAAAAAGTTTCCAAAAAATGATGAATATGTGAATTCTTGAATTTCTTTAAGTATAAATTTCGATAAAATATATTATTCATTAGATTTTGTTTCTTTTCTTTGATGTTCAAAAATTTGTAAATATTTAATAACATTTTGAATACTTGGAGATTTTGCAATGATGTTATCGATATTTTGTTCACGTTCTCTTCTTCTATGATGTGTTTTTGAATTAGCATTAATTGGAATAATAAATAAACGTTCTTTATCATTCGAAACATCTTTATCATCTGAACTATATGTTCTTATTTTGTTTAAATTTGATGAACAATTATCAAAACTATGTGAACGACTATCTATGCTATTTCTGCGTGAAATATCACTATCTATACTATCTATGCTATTTTTGCGCGAAAGATCACTACCTATACTATTTGACCGACCATTTTTTCTACTCATTTTGTATAAATATAATATTATATTTTCATATTATTTAAGTAAACATGTTTTTTTATTGTATCTTGTGTTCCGAAAATTACATTTTGTATTTTGAAAAATATCGTTTTCTCTTCCTTCAGAGAAATTATTATTGAAGGTTGTATTTTTATTTTTTTGAAGAATATTCATTTTTTTTCTAAAAATGATAGAACTAGAATTCACAGCTCCATGTGAAGCAAATTGTTTATTATTTGGTAAAAAAGTTCCACATACATTTTTTTCGCTTTGCGGATATATAGTATACTTTCCAGGAATATCATTTGTTTTATCGAGAACAATATTATGTGTATTTTGTCGAAATGTTTTACCTCGTGATTGATAATAGTGAGACATACTAAAAACGGGTTGTGAACTTTGTTTTCTAGAAAAACATTTGGGTTGACACGATGGTGGTAAAGAATTCATTATTATCTAAAGAGAAATAAAACAAAAAAAGAATATAAAAACACAATCTATACATATTATAGGGGCTTGTCTCCTGACCTGCTTTAGCTCAGTTGGCAGAGCGTTGGACTGTAATGGTTTTTAAATTTGATATCCACAGGTCGTCGGTTCAATTCCGACAAGCAGGAATAACGGAATATAGGGATGCCGTCAAAGAACCTATAAGAGGAAAAGAGACATATTTTAAATCAATGAGCTAATATAGTTCGTATGGTCTCTTTATTTTTAAGCAGGGCCGGTGGGGGCTTAAAATTTTTAAAATCATTGTAATAATAATGACAATCATTTTTTTGGTTGTTATTATTAGCTAAATCCATTATAATAAGAAATGAATAGTGAAAATGGAAATAATAAACTATTAATTGTAACAATTTTTGATAATCATTGTGTTTCATGGGAAGAAATAGATCGAAATGCCTCTGTAAAAGATTTCAAAGATATGTTAGTAAATAAATATGTAATGTCAGACAATATGGTTTTTGAAATACGAGACAATGTGCTACCAATCAAAAAAAATATAATATTGAAAGATATGGATCGAAGAAAACATAATTGCATTGAGATACATGTATTTACACATGAACGTATACAAAAATTAGTAGAGCGTAAATAAATCCGTAAAAGGAATAATAGTTTTATATTGTATAAAATAAATGGTATATGTTGGGTTAAATGGTTTTGGGCGTATTGGAAAATCGATTTTTATACAATTATTAACTCATAAAACATTGAAAATAAAGGCAATTAATGTTACACAATTTGATTTAAAAAATTTAGAATCATATTTAGATAATGATTCAACACATAATTATAATAGAAATTGGGTGTTAGAAATAATAGATGAAACAAAGTTTTCAATAAATGGTGAAATAATTCATATGTTTAGCGAGCGTGATGCATCACAATTGAACTGGAAAAAGCATGATAATATAGAATATGTAATTGATTGTACAGGTGCTTATTTAACTCAAGATAGTTGTAGAAAACATAATACAGAATATGTTATTATGTGCGCACCTCCTAAAGATAATAGTCCTCAATTTGTAGTAAATGTGAATGAAGAAAATTATAAAGGCGAAAATATAGTTAGTAATGCATCTTGTACAACAAATTGTATTACTCCCGTATTAGGATTTTTAGAAAAAAAATATAAAATAGTGAAAGCAAATTTTACAACAATACATGCAACAACTGCTTCTCAAAATACAATAGATACAAATCATTTTAACAACCGAACATCGCGTTCTATTATAAATAATATTATTCCTCATAGCACAGGTGCATCAAAATCAATAAAGGCATTAATACCAAGTTTAGATGGAAAAGTAAAGGGTACATCTTTACGCGTACCAGTAAATAACGTTAGTATTGTAGATTTGAATGTTACATTAGATAAAAATGTAAAAATAGAAGATTTGATGAATGAAATGGAAAAAAGTGGTTACATTATGATAAATAAACGTAAATTAGTAAGCAGTGATTTTAATACAAGTACAACGCCATCTATAGTGGATAAGGATGCCTCTATGCAATTAGCAGATAATGAATATAAATTAATGATATGGTATGATAATGAATGGTCATATAGTGCTCAAGTAATACGTTTGGTTGAATATATGGCGAAATATAATTATGAAACTAATAACCATATTCACCCAAATTTTATAACAAATCATGATTTTAAAAATAGAGAAGTAATATTACGTGTAGATTGGAATATTCCATATAACAAAATAGATTATTCTATAAATGATGATTTTCGCATTGTTTCATCACTTAAAACAATTAGATATATATTAGAACAAAATCCAAAACGAATAGTAATTATTTCACATTTGGGAAGACCAAAAGGTAGCGGTTATGAAGAACATTATAGTTGGAAACATTTTATGGAACAATTACAAAATTATTTTGATGAAACATTACATTTATTAGAAAATGGAATATCCATTGAAACATTAAACGAAATGCAAGAAAATAAACATCGTTTGTATTTGCTTGAAAATATACGATTTCATAAAGAAGAGACAAAATATGATGGAAGTAATAATGATATTGTAGAAATGTATAATAAAATGGGAACAATTTTTGTAAATGATGCTTTTGGTTGTATGCATCGTCAGCATATGTCGATAACAGGATTTAATGGCCAAGAAAAAGCATTTGGGTTTTTAGTGCAAAATGAAATTAAATCATTAGATTTAATCAATAAAAATATAAATCATGAAAAAATCCTTTCTATTATAGGTGGTGGAAAAATGGATGATAAAATAGCTTTACTTGGTGAATTATCAAAAAAAATACATGGAATTTACGTTAGCGGGGGGAACATAAACTCTATTATGAAAAACGATAAATATAGAAATTATATTGAAGAAATAAAAAACAATAAATCAGAAATATATTTAATGAAAGATGGGTTGGCATCGAGTGATTTAAATGAAGGCGGATCATATTATAATAGCGAAAGGTTGCCTGAAAATAAGTATTTTTTTGATATTGGTATGCAATCAATAATAGAGTTAAACAATATAATACAAGATTACGATATTATTTTTTGGAATGGAACCTTGGGTGTAGTAGAAAATGATTTATATAGTTATGGTTCACGTACATTATTAGAGTTATTAATAAAATCAGGAAAAAAAGTTATAGTTGGTGGTGGTGATACAGCATGTTTTGTAAATAAATATAATCATAATTTTTATTATGTTTCAACAGGAGGTGGTGCATCGATAGATTATATTTCAAATGGAAGTTTAGCTGGAATGAATTATTTTTTACAAAAATAATAGGAAAATAATAAGTAATAATATATGGAACATTATTACGCAGGATTGGTTAGTGGTTTTTTTCAAACATTAATAGGTCATCCATTTGATACTTTTAAAACATGGAGACAAAATAGTTCACAACTTCGAAAACCAAAAATCACTTTAAAAAATTTATATAAAGGAATAAAATACCCGTTAGTTCAATCACCATTTATTTGTGGAATAGGTTTTGGGGTATATGACAATATATATAGAGAAACAAAAAGTACATATATTGCAGGTTCAATATCAGGATTAGTAGGAACTTTTATAATGACACCACTTGATTATTATAAAATAAAGCGCCAACAGCAATTAACTGATGTATATTGGAAAAATTCATATAAAAATTTACATATAGTAGCAATGCGTGAAGTGCCGGCAAATACAATATATTTTACAACGTACAATAAAATGCGTGAAAAAGACGTACCAATAATGTTATCGGGAAGTATTGCAGGTACAACATCATGGTTAATAACATATCCATTAGATACAATAAAAACAAAAATGCAATCAGGTATAACTACAAGTATAAAAGAAACAATAAAACAAGGAAATTTATGGGTAGGACTAAAGCCATGTGTTATTCGTGCATTTTTTGTAAATGGAATAGGATTTTATGCATATGAAAATAGTTTAATATTATTTAAAAATTTAAGGTAAATACTATAATAGAAGTAATATATATGACTTCAAGTAAATATATATTTTTTACAATATTGATATTAAGTTTGGCAAGTGTTGGTTGGGTAATGATAGATCCTAATTCTTGTGAAGCATTTATTGATAATATGTCTCAACATATATCTTTAAAAATTAAAGATGAAAATAATAATGAATCTTTTCAACATAACTTTTGTGAGTCGAGATTACAAAATAATCAAGGTCCTGAATTATGGAATGCATGGACTTCGTTGATTATTTCTATAGTCCCTTTTATTTATGGTTTTCCAAAATATCCATTATTATATAATGTTGCTTGCATGTTATCTGTAAATGGTGTTGCAAGTTTTCATTATCATTATAATTTAACATGGTTAGGAAAACAAGCAGATGAAATTTCAATGATTTTAGCTAATTATTTTGGAATTTGGGGATTAATTAATATATATTATAAAAAATCTGAACGTCGCAATAATTTTAATCGTTATAATACAACATTTATGTATTTATTTTTGGTAGGTAATACATTAATCGAATATGACCAATTATTTCCAACAATATTTGGAGTTTATGTAGGTGGTACGTTAGTAATGATATATTATGTAGCAAAAATGCATAAAGTACCATATATGAGAAATTTATTTATTTCTTTTGTAGGTGCCGTTTCGTGGATAATTTCAGAACATTATTGTAATGTGTATACAAAATACGGACATCCTTTATGGCATTTATTTTTTCCATTGGGATTTTATCGCCTGATTTTAGATTATGATAAAATAAAATATCCACTTATAGAAAATAGTGAAATTCATGATGTTCATGTTTAAAATCAATCTTGATAAAAAATATTAATAAAATAAATTATAAACATTATAATCATTGTAATGCAAAACCAAAGAAAATATACAAAATATATTTCTTTGAAAATAAAAATAGGAAATTCGAAATTTCGTGGATAAAATAAATCGCGTATATCAGTTTTATTTGTAAAATTTGAAATAGCATGTTTCAGTTTATTAATATCGTCATCATTCATATTATTTAATGATGATATTATAAAAAAAACGCACATAGTTTATTTTTTTCTGCGAATAGTTTTTTTATTTTTGCGTGATTTTCTTTTGATTGTTTTTTTACGTTTATTTCTACGTGTTTTACGTTTTTTTCCACCAGTTCTACTAGCGTTTATATCATAAATCATAGGAATACCATCATCTTGCATGGTAGCAATACGTGAACCACTTATTTTACCAAGCATACCTTGAGTACCTTCACTCAAATAGCCGGGATAATAGCGCGTAATAATTTGTTTCATTTTATTTTCTATTTCAGGAGTAAAATCTTGTTGTTGTGCAATACGCAAACCTCTTACAAGTCCAGTTGATTTACTTTCTATTTCACTATTAAGTGGGGCACTTAAAAATCGAAAACCAAGTTTGTAATAATAAGGGATTACAGCATCAATAGCACTAAGTTTAACATAATCACAACCAAGATATTGAGCTAATTGAATAACACGTTCAATGATAGCTTTTCCTCCAGCACGACGTAAATCTCCAGTCCCACGTGTTTTCATGGGATGAAAAATGGAATTACAAATAAGATTAATGTATAAATATAATTTGTTATTATCATCACTATTATAGTAAATAGTGGCAAATCCACGAATATCATTTTCAAATTTATGAACAAATAGATAATCACAATCGTTTAAGGTTTCATAAATAAATTGATCACCAATTTTTCCTTGACAAAATTCTACGCGAGCATTTTTTAGAATTTCTTGACTATAATAATTAAATTCATCAGGATTTTCGTATATATTAAATACAAGAATTTCAGACATGGTATATAATATATAAAGTTAAAAAATACAGAAAAATAGTTAAAAATAAATAAAATAATAATGTAATGAAAATATTAATTACAGGTGGAACTGGTTTAGTGGGAAGTGCTCTTCGAAAAATATTGGAGAAAACAGAAAATAAGACAACTTACTTAAGTTCAAAAGATTATGATTTAACTAAATATGAAGAATGTAATAAATGTTTCGACAAATATAAACCCGAAATTGTAATACATTTGGCTGCAAATGTAGGAGGTTTGTTTAAAAATCTTAATTATAAAGTTGATATGTTTGAAACAAATATGGCTATGAATATGAATGTATTAAAATGTGCCTACGAGCATGATGTATATAAATGTATTTCTTGCTTGTCAACATGTATTTTTCCAAACGAAACAACATATCCTATAGATGAAACAATGTTACATAATGGTCCTCCACATTATTCAAATGATGCATATGCATATGCAAAACGCATGGTTGATGTGCAATCACAAGCGTATTATGGACAATATAATAAATTATTTGTCTCTATTATACCCACAAATATATATGGTGAGCATGATAATTTTCATTTAGAAGATTCGCATGTAATTCCAGCGTTAATACATCAATGTTACTTGGCAAAAAAAGAAAATAGTCCGTTTGTTGTACGTGGAAGTGGAAAACCTTTGCGTCAGTTTATATATAGTGAAGATTTGGCCAAATTGATTATAAAAGTAATGAATAGTTATAATGATAAAGAACCAATAATATTGAGTGTAAATGAAAAAGATGAAATAAGTATTGCAGAAATAGCAAAAATTATTTCTAAAAAGATGGATTATGAAAATAATTTACATTTTGATGAATATTTTAGTGATGGACAATATAAAAAAACAGCAAATAATGATAAATTAATGAAATGGTTAGATGAACCATTTGAATTTACTCCAATAGAAGAAGGATTAGAAAAAACAATAGAATGGTTTATTGAAAATTTTGAAAATTGTCGTAAATAATTAATGTTTTTTGGTTTTTCTAGTAATTGGGATATGTCTATTAAATATTAATATTATAATATAATATTAATATTAATGAGTTCTAGTAAATATATTTTGTCGATGACAACAACGCTTATATCTCTTTTAATAATTGGAATAGCTATACTAATTATTTTTTAACTTTTCTAGATTTACGTGATTTACGTGTTTTATGTGATTTTTTTGAACGTTTACCTTTTCTACTTTTACGTTTACCTTTTCTACTTTTACGTTTACCGCCGTTATTACGATTAAACATACCGAATGATGTTTTTTTTGCTAAATCTATATTGGAAGGAAGTGAAGGAGCAACTTCGCTTACAATACTTCCAAAACTTCCATGTGCTTCATCTTCTTCAGCACAACCTTGATGGTTACATTCTAAATCAATTTTACATTTGCTAGTTTTGTCTCGCCCCCATACACCAGCATCTTTCAAAGCTTGTCTACATTTTTTTTTGCCTTCTTGACTAGTAACAGGACCTCCAAAAACATAATTGCGTTTGCAATGTTGACGAATATCATCAGCACATTTATCTCTTGAATAAGACATATAAATATAAATAATAAAAAAAATATTTATAAATTATATGGGAAGTCCATTTATAAACAAAATACGTTCGTTTCTTAAAGAGAAGGATTTAATTTATTTTATGATAGCTGTTTATGTCGGAACAATATTGAACAATTTTTTATCAAGTTTTACAAATAGTATTATTATTCCTTTAATAAATATGTTAATACCTAAATCAATATCAATAGGAGAAAAAATGGGACAAATTTTAGAAGACTTAGGTTTTGTAGAATTGCGAAAACTAGAAACAGATTTTATAAGTTTAATAATATCTATTTTAGTGTCTTATTATCTAATTCGTTTTGTGATTGGGGCAAAAGGAAAAAAATAAATTAGTCGACATCACCAATATCTGGTACAAATTCGTCATTATCATCAATACCTGGATCAATAGGACCTTCATCGTCTAATTCTTCAACAGATGAAGTATTCATTGTTTCTTGATACATTTTAGTCATAATAGGTAAAAAAATCAATTCAAGGTCTTTTCTTTGTTTTTCATTATCTTCTGTTGAAGCATGTTGATTTTCATCACACCATGTTTGAATTTGAATTACTTTAGAAGAAATAGCATTTCTATCTTCATCTGTTAATTTAGTTTTCATAGGTTCTTCATCAATAGATTTTTTCACTTGATATAAATAATTTTCGAGATTATTTTTGCTTTCGAATTGTTTTTTAATGCGTTCATCGTCTTCTTTAAATTGTTCAGCTTCTTCAACCATGCGTTCAATATCATCGGCACAAAGTCGTCCTTTATCGTTGGTAACAGTAATTGTTTCACGTTTTCCAGATGATTTTTCAACAGCACTAACACTTAGAATACCATTTGCATCAACATCGTATGTAATTTCAATTTGCGGAACGCCTCGAGGCATAGGTGGCAGATCATTTAAATTAAATTCACCAAGTTTATTATTGTGTTTGGTGAGTTGACGTTCACCTTCAAATACTTGAATGGTACATCCAGGTTGATTATCAGCATAGGTACTAAATACCTGCGATTTTTTGCAAGGAATAGTAGTATTTCTTTCGATAAGATTTGTCATAACGCCACCAGCAGTTTCTACACCAAGTGAAAGAGGAATAACATCCAAAAGAAGCAGTTCACTTACTTTATCATCTTTAACGCCACTAAGAATCGCACCTTGTACAGCAGCACCAAAAGCAACGGCCTCATCTGGATTAATATTTTTACATAATTGTTTGTCATTAAAGTAATTACTTAATTGTTCTTGAATTTTGGGAATACGTGTAGAACCACCTACAAGAACAATATCATGAATCATACTTTTACTCATTTTTCCGTCTTGTAGAACTTTTTCAACTGGGTCAAACGTTTTTCTGAAAAGATCGCTACAAAGGTCCTCGAAACGCGCGCGTGTAATAGTAGTATTATAATCGATTCCTTCGAAAAGTGAGTCAATTTCAATAGCTGCAACCGTAGACGCTGAAAGTGTCTTCTTTGCTATTTCACAAGCAGTTTGAAGACGACGCATAGCGCGTTTACTTTCTGAAGGGTCAGTTTTATGTTTTCGTTTAAAATCTTGTACACAATGTTCAACAAGACGTCTATCGAAATCTTCACCACCAAGATGAGTGTCACCGGCAGTAGCTTTTACTTCAAAAACACCATCTTCAATTGCAAGAAGTGTAACATCGAATGTTCCACCTCCAAGATCATAAATAAGAACATTTTTTTCACCCTTCCCTTTTTCTTTATCTAATCCATAAGCAATTGCAGCAGCAGTTGGTTCGTTAATAATGCGCAATACATTGAGTCCAGCAATAGTTCCAGCATCTTTAGTGGCTTGACGTTGTGAATCATTAAAATATGCTGGAACAGTAATAACAGCATCTTTAACTGATGAACCAATAAACGCTTCAGCAGTTTCCTTCATTTTGGTAAGTACCATAGAAGAAATTTCTTCGGGTTGAAATGTTTTATTTTCACTTTTATAATCGACATTTATTACGGGTTTACCATCAGAATTGGGAATAACATTGTAAGTAAAATGCTGAATATCATTTTGAATTTTTTCGTCATTAAAATTACCACCGATAAGTCGTTTTGCATCGTAAATAGTATTACTGGGATTTTGTGCACTTTGACTTTTTGCTGCATTTCCAACAAGACGTTCATTTTCAGTAAATGCGACGTAAGAAGGTGTTGTGCGACTACCTTGATCGTTTGCAATGATTTCAACATTTCCATTTTGCCAAATACCAACACATGAATAAGTAGTTCCAAGATCGATTCCTATACAAGCCATATACTTTGTATGATTTTAAAACTTTAAATTATTTACAATGAACTTTTACCATTATTTTATAGATATATAGTATGAACTATAAAATAATTGTGGCAATATTAATAATAATATATATATTTTACAATACCATTGAAGAAAAACATGAAAAAAAGGTGACAAATTTATCAAATGATGGTTATATAATACTTTATGGTAACTCACGAAGAGAAGTTTTGGAAGAATTGCCCAAAGATTATGTATTTTTAGATTACAAATATACATTAAAAGGATGTAAAACTCATATTTTTCATCGAGACCATGATTCTAGTCAATATTTTTTGAAAACAAGGCATCCTGTATATACATATTCAATATATAAATCAAATGGACCATTGATTTCGCTATGTCCAGGTAGTCATAAAACAACGCCTTATTTATTTGAAAAACCGGTAATAATTCATGGGAAAAAACATACAGGAATATTGTATAATACAGATTTAGTCCATTGTGGAGTTTTACATAAAGAGAAAAACATGCATTATGAGGAACAATATAAATTATGTCACAAAAGTGATGTAGAAAAACTTGATTCATTGAACAAAAATCATATAAATGATGTGGGGATGTGTATAAACAATGGGATATATGAATTTATAACGCGCAAATTGTCTTTAATTTTCAATTATCCATTAAATTATATTATAATATAAATAATTTTCTAAAATTTTATTTATATTATGCAAAATATAAAAAATTTATGATATGATGTCGTTAAAAGGTTGATTATTTTGTTGTGCTAATAAACCTTGAATTTGATTATCACCTAAAAATGGTTGAGTTTGAATTTTGTCATATTCATCTCCACCTACAAGGGTAACATCTAGAGGAATAACCGCACTAGGATTAACAACTATTGCATAGTAAGTTTCACCATATACTTCTTTACTAACTAACCCAATGAAGGTTACTTCTACACCAGCTGCATCAAATTTACTTTGATTGGCTATTAAGCTAGAAATAGGTACTTCTATTCCACCTTTGACTACTACTTTTGATTGTGTAGGGTCATATTTATAGTAATTATTAGGTTTTGCTTTAGATGATACTTTGCTGAATTGAAAAATCGAAAAAGGATTTGCAGCTGCAATGCTGCCTCTTTTACCACCTCGAGTAACGACTCCTCCGTTGATATCTATGCGTGGTTGTACAAAACCTTTTGAAACACCTACTACTACTAAATTTTTACGTTTTCCGGATGTAGAAAAGTTATTAATATGTAAACTAGTAGGTAAGGTTAAGGTAGCTTTTATACTTGAAAAAATATCAAATTTGGCGGTAGAAATATTATTAGCAGTTTCTAAAGTATAATGATAAATTAAACCCGTAAATCTTGCAGTGTCCATACATAGAATAGACATAGTTTTTCCACTATTATGTAGAACAATATCAAGTGGTGCTACTCCAGCATCTTTTGCAGGTGTTAGAACATTTTTGCGCACAATCATATTGTTTGCAGAAGTAAAACCGGTATAACTACCTTGGTTAGGGAGATTCGACGCGCTCGAGACGGTTTTACGAATATCATAAGCGTTAACTAATGTTAATACGCAAACATCACCAAAATATGTGAAATCTTTATCAACTTCGGATTCTGCAGCAGCAACATGTCCACGAACGCTAGTTATGAATAATTTTTTACCATCTTCTTGAAACTCAAATCCAGTAGGTACTCTGTATGTATTTTGATTAGCGGTATTAACATCGACGAAACCTAATAAGGTTGGACCTTCGGCTGCATCAGTATTATTGCCTGTATCCCATCTATTACCATATAGACCTCGGACCTCCTCGGAACTTATTGCTGCAAGTGAAAAAACACTAGTTAATGTAAGTTCATGTAAATATGATTCCACATATTTTACGTCGGTAGACCACCCAATACCTCCATCTGACGAGCCACCGCTTGAGGTACGTGTTACTCTATAAAGACCAATTGCAAATAGTTTGCTTCCATCATTGTTAAAACCTATTTTTGTTATGCTCTGCGCGGTAGAACTACCTGCTGCTGGGTTAAAATTTGTGGTGTTCAAATCAATTTTACGAACATACTCTGCAGTATTGGAATCAAAATTTCTACATTTATATTCATGAATTTTCCCGTTTTTAGTATGTCGATCATTTACAGCCGCAAACATTTTTGTCCCATCATTGCTAAATATAACATCAATATAATATGCATCGCTGTTAGTTGAGTCAAAACCTCTAATTTTTGCTAAATTTTTAATGACATCTCTTGCTAAAACTAAATTTAATCCAGACATATATATATATATATGTATATAGAGAAAATATTGTTGAACGAATAAAAGAGACGCGAAGCGAAGCGAATAAAAGAGACGCGAAGCGAATAAAAGAGACGCGAAGCGAATAAAAGAGACGCGAAGCGA
>Ga0257110_1000292_pt1 | contig 25518 bp, 16 predicted proteins | sample LP_taG_7_FD_190184 | JGI IMG/M metagenome (GOLD analysis project Ga0257110, IMG submission 190184) | Marine microbial communities from Northeast Subartic Pacific Ocean, Canada - LP_J_2015_P26_10m | ecosystem: Environmental > Aquatic > Marine > Oceanic | place: Canada: Northeast Subartic Pacific...
AAACCACTTATTATATAAATTTGAGTATAAGTTTATAATAGAAAATATATATTATATCTCTAAAAGAAACAAATGAGTTTCTATAACGAAAAAGATGAAACATACAAAGAATGGTGTGATTATAAGTGTGACAATGGCATTACACATAGAGAATATGTAAACAATTTTATTGATAAGTATATTGGATGGATTTTAAAACAAAAAACTAAGTCAGGAAATGAAACAAGACAAGTTATTTTAAAGGATTATACAAGTGTTCATAGAGATAAAATTATGAAGATGATATATAATATGAGTTAAAAATCAAAGCATAACTGAAAATATGTATTCGCTTCGATTAGACATAATATTCGATATTCGCAATTAGGTCTGGATCATCCCCATCCACCAAAGCTGTAATCAGCTTATCCACACGAAGGGCTTCTATTCCGGTTATGTATGGATTACCGCGACGTGATTCAATACCTGAATATAATCTGTCACGTATATTATCTCTTTTTTCTTTTTTCTTCCAATACTTTATTTTGTCTGTCGTAGATATACCCTCTTCCCAGAACCAGTCTTCTTTTTCTTGTCGCCAGCCTTCTAAATATTGTGGAATGTTTATTTTTTTCATTTCAAATGAGTGTTTACCCGACATTAGTAAGAAGTTACACCTTTCGTGATATTTTGAACAAGAATCGCATAAATAGTATTTATGATTAAAATATTTTTCCCCCTCAAAGTAGTCTCTACAATTAAAATATTTTTCCCCCTCAAAGTAGTCTCTACAATAATGACAGAATTTGGAAGAGCCGCTGCGATAATAAGATAATTCTTCATCTGAAAGTATTTTTTGCGATCTATTATGAGAAACAATGCTTTCAGAGTATAAATCGTAAAATAGAAATTCATCTATAATTCTGAATATTTCTACTGGAAGTACTTGATTTAAATAAATTTTGCTTGTCATTGTATTTTAATGTCTATATAATTTGTTATAGAAATCATTTTTATGATTTACAGGAAAATAACAAAAATGATTTCTATATAAAATTATAGTGAGAGAATATGCCTGTATTATGTGATAGTATCGTCGATAGCAAACCCTTTAACCGACATGAGTCGGAATATACGGAAATGGCTTTGAAAGATATAATTTTACCAATCACTCAATTTGGTCAAGGCAATATTGGTACAAATGATATTAATGTTGCACTTGGAGATATATACACGTCAAATATGATAAGCTACAGAGAAGAAAAGATAGCAATCGCAGTCCCTGTATATAATCATAGTCTTGAAGAAGCGATCCGTTGTGTTGATGGTATGAGAGCATATTAATACGAATGTGTATTTTGTGTTTGTTTTCAAAAATTAATAATATGTCAAAAGTCCATGTATAATCCGAATAACGTTATTATTGGAGGAGCTATAATATTTTTAGTTGCGTATGCATTTTTTATTTTGAGGAGAATGTATAAAAGAAGGATTTGTTTTCTTGAACAAACAAATATGGAATTAACCAATACATTAAAACAAATAACTGATATGGAAGAAGGTCAAACGGAAGAATATCATATGGAAGAAGATCATATGGAAGAAGATCATATGGAAGAAGATCATACGGAAAATATATGTGGCGATTTTATTAAAGACGCAGAGAAAAGTCTTATATTCTGTAGTACCGATCATACTCAAAAAATTCACCAGAATACTGTTGAAATAGAATCTATACCCAATTCTGAAACGGTAGAGAATATTCCGAAAACTACAGAGAATCTTCTGGAATCTATCGCAACCATTGTATTAGAGAGGGGGGGGTCTTTATCTACGGTGAAGACTAATGATCACATTTTAGAGACTATTCCTGAAATTGTAGAGACGATTCCCGACTCCCACTGGGAGATGCAAGCGTGCAGCGGTTACAAAGAATCAATGTCTGGTACACACGCAACTACCTTAAAAACAAGATCAAGTGATGAATCAGAAACCGTAGAAACCGTAGAAACTGTAGAAACTGTAGAGACTATCTCAGACATTCCAAACAATAATACTGAAAATAAATTAGGCATATCAAAAGATGATATTAACTCTATGACAGTTTCCCAATTGAAAGAAAAGCTATCTGAAATTGGTACACCCGCTATGAAAGGTATGAAAAAGAAAGAATTACGTGCAATTCTTCTAGCATTATGATATAATAAGAATAAACCGTTATAATATTAATAGTTAAATGCGGAATAATTTACGAAAAACACCTACAAGAGCCGGGGGAATTATATTTGATCGCGATAATACCCATATTATTTTAGTGCTTAATAAAGATTCATATTATAAAAAAGAATTTAAATGGGGACTTCCGAAGGGGCATTTATATGATTATGAGAGAAGGCAGCCGTATTTAGGGGCACAAAGAGAGATATGGGAAGAGACTGGAATTTTTTTACCAATCGCTCATGAAACTTTTTCCATTCCGATTTATGACACTCTATATTATGTGTTATCACTCGATAGACATTGGAATCCATCATTTACTCCAAATGATACGGATGAAATAATTCATGTTCAATGGGTTCCCATTAGTAATTTACCAGAGCTAAATGTTAATAGAACATTGGCAAAACTAATAAAGAAATGGAGAAATATTTTTCCCCCTCATACACCTTCTTAACGTATTTGGTAAAAAAGATTAAGTATTAATGATTAGATGTAAGAGTATAATGACAAAAATAACACTTGAACATTCTGGTGTTTCTGTTACAATTTGTAATTCGGATAATGAAGATGATGTTCTGGAAGATATTGGATTTGCAGTTCTCGGTAATATAGCTGGAAGCGCTCTAAAAAAAATTAGTTCAAAACTTAAAGCTAATCTTAAAGGTAATACTTTAAATAAGTCCGAATTAATGAAATGTTTTGAAGAATCTTGGAATTCAGAGGATGAAAATAGTGAAGATAGTGAAGACGGCGAAGACGGCGAAGAGGGAGAAGAGGGAGAAGAAGACGAGGAAGAGGAAGAGGAAGAGGAAGAGGACGAGGAAGAGGAAGAGGAAGAGGACGAAATAATATCAAAAAAAAATAGTGTTATAAAGTCTTGTTTAAAACATATTCGTGAAGAAAATACAGAAAATTTTTTAAAAATCGTTCGAGATAGTAAATCAAAACTTCGAATAATAGGTACTACAAAAGAAGACCGAATGTGGGTTTTTAAGGCGGTTGCATCTGTAACAGACATTGATGCTTGGTCTTTACCCCGGAAGGGTAATAGAATTTTAATTATATCTGTTTCCCAATAAAAATGAGTTAATAAAAATGATTTTAAGTAGAATTATATAATAATAACACTATGGAAGAAGCAATCATGACAAAATATGAATATACTCGTGTCCGTGGAATACGTATTCAACAATTAATCGATGGAATGCAAGCATTTGTTGATATTGAAGATGGTGATAGAGAAGAGGATACTTTCAAAAAGGAACTGTTAGAGAAAAAGATACCATTAAAGATTACACGCCCGAATGGATTTAATACATTCGTTGATATAGCTGTATCGGATATGAATGTTGAAAGATTCTTATAATTAAAAGATAGGTATTTTGGAATAATATTACTAAAAGCATGTCTTGTTGTAATAAGAAAGAGAATATAGATAAAGAAAATGATTTAGAAGAGATGTTAGAATTACAAAATGTATATATTGAGAAATTGGTATTAGATAATGAAAAGTTAAAAGAAAAACTTAAAGAGTCTGACAATCAATGGGCAAATAATATAGATGTATTTGTAGAAAAATGGTTTGAAGAAAACAAAGATAATATTGATATAGGTGTGATTAACTTTGGGTTTTTTAAATTAGATATTTTTCCAGATTATCTGGAGAAACATATATATAAAAAAGTTCTAAAAATTGCATATTCTTTTATTCATTCCACAATAGCTCCAAAAATGGTATGATTAAATATTTAGAGCAAAAGAGCTTGTATCCGGTCTTTCGACTCTATTTTTAGGAGGACGACCTCGTTTCTTTTTTAGAGGTATATCGTTTACTATATTTACTTCACGTGTAGCGTAGTTTTCGGGAGTCATAGGTTCGGGTTTTGCGGTATTTATGGTTGGACTGGGTTCATCACGGAAATCTTTTATCTGATTAAGAATACGTTCAACATCTTGGTCGTTGGGTCCATTCATTTGTTGACTTGATTGAGGTGGTGGAGCACCTGGTACAAAACTCGGTTGTGGTGGAATAAATGTAGGGGGGGAGTTTGTTTCAAGCATATCGCCAAGAATATGTCCAAGTCCTGGATTTTTTTCAGTAGTAGAAGATACTGCGGCTGAAGCGAATTGTCTTGCCAAATCAGGATTATTTTTAAGAATATCATCCATTTGAGGCATGGAGTTCTTAAATAAACTGTTTGTCATATGGAACATAACGGCGCTCCCACCAAGCATCATAAGTAATTTTAATTCGGGGGCGATGTTTGTTTTTGCTTTATACTTTTCATGTAATTCCTCAAAAACATCATCATAATCATTAAGATTTTCATGTAAAGATTCTGACCATCCATCCAGTTTTATGTCAAATGGATCAAATTTACTGTTTACAAATTCAACACCGGATGCAAATGCCATCATTGATTTTCTTTGAAATTTAATACTGTTTTCAACATCTCTCTGATTCTTTAAACGTGTATATTCGTCTTTCATTTCACCAAGACTGGATGAAGAGCTATAGTGTTTTGAAAGAGGAATACCTCTTGATTCTAAACGTTTTAGTTTAAATAAAAGCTCTTGACGTTCAGCGCCATCACTTATTAGCGTTCTTGTTGGAATCGGATTGAAAGTAGTTGAAGGAGGCATAAAGGAACTGGTGTGTCTTTCTGGGCGAGGTTCAACCCTTATTTTGAAATCTAAATCATCCTCTGATTGCTTATCAATTATTGGTGGTGGAGAAGATATAGGATTTTTTTCAACTGGATTCATTTCTTCTCGTAATGATGAGCTAGTTGGCACTGGCGACTTTGATTTATTTGGATCTACAAGAAGATCAAGATCTTCAATACTGTCAATCATCTGTTGAGACATATCATTTGCGGTATCATCTATCTTATCTATAGCAACACTCGGTACAGAAGAATCTAAATCATCAAGACTTACCTCTGTAATATTATTCATCTTATGATTTATTTAACGGTATTAGTTTATACAAGTTTGTCGCAATAAGCAAAAGCCTGAATTATTACATCTGACAAATCGTCCTTTTTTTTGGAATTTATCCAAACATCTGGTAAAGAATCACCAAATAATTTACTAACTACATTAATAGAACATTCCTTCGTTTTAGAATACCCCTTTGGTATGTTTTCAATCCAACCAATAGATTTACAAAAATGCATCTTTCTTGATGCTGAAACACATTTAACAATATGATTTGAATCCTTTAACAAACAAAAATACGTAAATACAATCATTTGTATTGATTTCATTTGTGGGTTTTTCATACATGGCTGATTTTCTATAATTACAGCATCACAGCAAAGCGGCGAAAAAACGGAGTCAAAATGATTTGCTACATTTTTAACAGTTGTTTGAAGGTCTATCGATTTTACTTTTTTTATCTTTTTGTTACGTAAATGTGTTTTTATTAAGTCTTGTAACGTCGTTTTATTAGATTTTTCAGGTATTTCAATTCTTAATTCTCCGCTATCAATCAAAGAAGTTAAGCATTCTATTAGCTTTGTTTTTGTCCATCGTAAATACTCTAAAGAAACATAGTTAAGGTCTGTATAAGATTCGTTAATATTTAAATTTTTCCATTCAATTATTTTCCAGTCTAAATTAGGACTTATTGAGTTAACTTCAATTAATACATAACTTAAATTTTTTATACCAACATCAATTGACAAAATACGCATACTATGTTCTTTAATGTAATATTGTTAAGTTATAATTGTATTCAATTTGTGCAAAAAAATGATTAAGATATATGGAATGTTAAATATAACTATATCATGGAAGTAATGCATGTTATTAAACGCGATGGATCAAAAGAGACTGTCTCTTTTGATAAAGTATCGAATAGACTTAATAAATTGGTAAATGGAGATGGTAACAAAAAAACTTTAAAAGTTGACTATATTGCACTTGCTCAAAAGGTATGTGGCGATATGTATTCCGGAGTTCATACTTATGAACTTGACGAGCTATCTGCGCAAACTTGTGCCGGACTTATAACAGAATGTGTTGATTATGGTATACTTGCCAGTCGTCTTGCAATCTCAAACCATCACAAAAGAACTTCCCCGTCATTTAGCGAAACAATTCAACACCTATATGAAAGTACAAATAAACTTGGAAAAAAAGTACAACTTGTTACAAAAGAGGTGTATAACATCGTAATGAAACATAAAGTAAAACTAAATCAAATTATCGACTATTCCCGAGATTACAGTATTGACTATTTCGGATTTAAAACTCTTGAGAAAAGCTATCTATTGAAAGTCAATGGTGAAATTGTAGAGAGACCTCAGCACATGTTTTTGCGTGTTTCTATTGGTATCCATGGGTCTGATATCAAATCTGCCATTCAATGCTATAATGCTTTGTCACTTAAGAAATGTATTCACGCTACACCAACATTATTCAATTCGGGTACTGTTAATGGTCAATTAGCGTCATGTTTCCTCATGGGTATTAATTCGGATAGTATTAGTAGTATTTACGATGCCCTAAAAGACACTGCCCTTATTTCTAAAAATTCGGGAGGAATTGGTATTCATATTCATGATATTCGTGCTCGAGGTGCTGAAATCGCTGGTGGTACGGGTATTTCAAATGGTATTGTACCTATGTTACGTGTATTTAATAATACTGCGCGCTATGTTGATCAGGGAGGGGGAAAAAGAAACGGATCTTTCGCAATTTACTTAGAACCATGGCATTTAGATATTCATGAATTTCTTGAATTACGAAAAAATCAAGGATTTGAAGAACAAAGAGCTCGTGATCTGTTTTATGCAATGTGGATTCCAGACTTGTTTATGAAAAGAGTTCAAGAAGATGGTACGTGGACACTTATGTGCCCTCACTCATGCCCCGGTTTATCTGATGTATATGGTGATGAATTTGAAGAGTTATATACAAAATATGAGAATATGGGACTTGGAAAACAAGTCCAGGCTCAGGAAATCTGGTTCAGTATTCTTGAAAGTCAGGCAGAAACTGGAACACCATATATTCTGTTTAAAGATAGTTGTAATAAAAAATCTAATCAGAAAAATCTTGGTACAATTAAGTCCTCTAATTTATGTTGTGAAATCGTTGAACATACATCAAAAGATGAAACCGCTGTATGTAATCTTGCGAGTATTAGTTTACCAGCATGTGTTATTAAACCAAATGTTCCCGAAAAAATTAGAATTACGGGTATTCCTAAATGCCCATATTGTCATCTTGTCAAAGCTTGGTGTGATAGATGGGAACTTGATTATACATATGAACAATTACCTGCACCAGAAGTTGGACATAAGTATCCCGAGATTTATGTAGGAAAATGGTTTGGTGGATTCACCGATTTCACAGAAAAATTTCCAGTTAATTATGATTATACAGAATTGGCAGATATTACCCGACAGTTAACCAGAAATTTGAATCGTGTTATTGACAAAAGTTCTTATCCTATTGAAAGTGCTCGTCGCTCTAATATTAGACACAGACCTATCGGAATTGGTGTACAAGGACTTGCAGATGTATTTATGAAAATGCGAATTGCTTTTGATGGTGATAGAGCTAAGTTTCTAAATGATAAGATATTTGAGACGATTTATTATGCTGCTGTTCAAGAATCAATGGCTATGTCTAAGAAAAAAGCGGAAAAGAAGAAAACTACAACAAACACTTCTAAATTTCCAGGAGCATATTCAACATTTGAAGGTTCGCCATTACAAAAGGGGGAATTTCAATTCGATTTATGGGGAATTGTTCCATCAGAACAAGAACCCAAATATGATTGGGATTCTCTTCGTAAAGAAGTTACCACACATGGTGTTATGAATTCTCTTCTTGTTGCACCTATGCCTACCGCATCTACTGCTCAAATTCTTGGTAATAACGAATGCTTTGAACCAATTACTTCGAACATTTATGTAAGACGCACTCTTGCAGGAGAATTTGTGCTGATGAATAAATATCTTCAAGAAGATCTTGAATCTCTTAATATCTGGAATAATGATCTTAAAAACTCTATTCTTGGGAATGATGGTAGTATACAACATCTTAAAATACCTCAAATTATTAAAGATACTTACAAAACGGTTTGGGAAATTTCTCAAAGAGTTCTCATTGATCTTTCTGCTGATAGAGGAAAATATATATGTCAATCTCAAAGTTTAAACTTGTTTGTTAAGGAGGCTAAATTTGATATTATTACGTCTATGTTGTTTCACGCATGGAAAGTAGGACTTAAAACAGGTGTATACTATTTGCGTACAAGACCACAATCAAATGCTCAATCTTTCACAATTGCTCCAAAAGAAGAGCCTGTTTGCGAATCTTGTAGTGGATAAAACACTACTCACATGAGAGTTTCGATTCAACCAATACCAATTGAGGACATGGCTCAAGTTTAATATGATAACGTGTTTTAAGTATTGTTTGAATTATATCAACCTTTTCATGTGAAATATTTGGAATGTTCAGTTCCAAGGAATATGTTATATTTTCTTTTAAATTTTCTATTGAATTTGTATATTCTAAGGACTTGATAATCTTCAGCTTATTACAATGATTTTTTATTATTGATATGAGCTCCTCCTCATCTATATTTTTGTCATTTGGTAAATGTATTGATACGTCATACATTATATTATAAACGATTTAAATTCCTCTTTTTTTTACCTTTGACTCAATATATTGTGTGAAGATACAACGATTGTCTGATATATACATATTTACTTTTGAATAGGTATCATTTATACGAGGCTCTATCTTATTCTTATATAAGTCACTATTTTTGTATTCTATACATACACTCGCATAATCACTTAAAAATGACTCAAGACTATCGCCACGAATTTCGGGAGACTGATACATTCTTATAAAGATTTTTCTTAACTCGTCTCTATCTATAATGACCTTCTTTTTACCATCTTTCAAACCCTTTAATTTTGGTGGTATCAATATATTCTCTGAAAGAATCCTATACATATTTTCTACAGGAGGATATGCCAAACCTTTCAATGATTTTTGTATTGATAATATTTTACTATCAATCACATTTGATATTGATGTATTCAAAAATACACTTTTTAAATGTTGAGCTGTACCCATATAAATCCGATCCTTTCCTTTTAAAAACAACTCAATATCACGCTTTGAAATATCAGATGAAGACCCCCCCCTCTCTAATACAATCGTTGCTATAGAATGTATCATTTCAATATCACCTCTCATCTCATTTGATATCATACGAAGTGCTATAGCCATTTCTACAATATCACCATAGAATTCTTCAAACACTTTATCATTTGAACGGAAAATTATATCCATTTTGTTATAGTTGTTCGTGTTTTTATCTATTGTATTCCTCATAAAACTTCTACTGGAATTCTTTGTTATACTTGAAAATAAATTTTGAAACTTCTCCGAATCAAGTAACATATTTCTATATTCACAGAATATAGACATTTTATTTAGATTTTTAACAATCAAATCTATAAATACACACAAGTAAACTGATGATAAATTTCCCTCATAATCAGAATAACTAGACTGTTCAAACGAACATTTTGTAAAAATACAATATAACTTTTTGAAATTTACAAATAATTCGGACGTATTAGAAGAAACTGACATGTCTGTTAACATGTCATATAAGTAGAACTGATTATCCATTTCTAAATTTGTTTCCGTCCATATAGTCCATTTATACAAAAATCTTTCCAGTTTAACTATACGCTCTTTTTTGGGGATATTCATTAGAATTTTTCTTAACCATTGATCCATCATGTCCAAAAAAACAAAAACTATATCCTCACACTCTATGTTTTTAAAATCAAGCCAATATTTCTCAACTTGTTTATAGCTATTACTCACACCATACATACCTGTTAATTTATTATTAATATCTAAACCATTTTCAATATATTCACTATTTTGGTATCTATAATTCATGTTATGATGCACCATTTTATTTTTAAGATTTTCATGTAAATATTCGGAAAATATACAAGAAATATATTTAACAATATAAGTAATGGCAATGTCTAAAGCTTTGGGTTATAATTGGAGAGGCTATAACAATTCTAAGGAAGATAATAATAAAGAAGACACATTTGTCACAACATTTGAACAGCTACTCGAACTTAACCGAAACTCTTTAAATACACATATATTACAACAATATACTCATACACATTTCAAACATTCTGATGAACTTGAAGCTATTCGAAATTTTCAAATCAATTTTACGAATGATATTGACAATAACGAATGTATCGTAGACAAAACTGGTAAACTTTCATCTATCTCTCAAATGCAAGATAATGTACCAGAGATTTGGCACCAGTCTCTTATTATGTCTTGGTTTGCTTATTCCAATGAAAAATGGAGCTCTGATAAGAATATTAGTAATCCCCTATTTATCGCGATTAATATACTAAGACAATTACAAATAAATGAAACAGATAAAGGATACTTTGTAACTATAAATAACAACTATGATAACGAACTTTACAAATCTTTTCCTATACCCGACGACAGTATACTCCCTAAGCTTGAACCATCCGAATTCCCATTACCATTTAATAGTGAAGTAATTGAAGTATGGTTGACTAAACAAATTGAAATAATTGCTATAGAACTTAAATGGGATAATACATTTTGGAATAGCATTTATGACGAAATATTATTCATGATTTCTTACTCTCTTCACATTATGTGTCCTATATTATACCAAATATACGGATATGATATTATTGTTGGATCTATGAATCATGGATTAGTCTTTCGATCTATTTTATTCGGTCTCCATAGCCGTATTAAAATTAAGGCATCCAAAACAATCTCCCATATTTGGGATAACAATCGATCAGACCAACAATATTATACTCTTAACAGTTCATATGACCTTAAAAATCGATTACTAAGCCAATTACCACCAAATATATACTATGTTGATGATAAAGAATATACTTTGGAATATTTACTTAACAATATAAAAGAGCAACAAAATTTAGCTATTCAATTTGAACATCAACGATGCTATGATGCTATTAATGATTTTGAATTTAAAGCCGATAATTTTGTACACAAAGTTAACAGTTTATCATATAGCCTTAATTGTAAAAAAGAACTATTGGCTACTACCAATGCACAATTGGAAGATATTTCACATATTTTTGAATATTTGCAAAAAAAAGAAAATGGTCACTGGGTATGTCTTACCGATATTGTAGAACCCTTACAATTATTACAATCCACACACTTTGCACAGTTTCAAAATTCAGTTAACAACGTTTTTGGACCGTGCTGTGGGTTTGATTCTCTTAATATTGATATTCATACCAGCTTCAGCAATTTTGAGATTATTAAACTTCGATTATCACATATTCTTGAACTATCTTCTAATAAAAAAAATCAATTACATGAACAAAAAATTAACATTTTCAACTCATCTAAAGATAATATTCAACCAATCATATCTCCCTTACACCAACAGGACAATTCTAAAATACCAATGACTATCATTCAATTCGCATATAATTTACTTGATCTATTTAACGGTACAGCCAAAATCAGTCTTATTCGAGGCAATATCATCATCGGGGAAACATACAAACACATCCACAATACACCAGACATTCCTGATGCACGGGGTAACAAAATTTCTCACGAATTTTTAGATAAACTTAAAAAAGTTTCGGAATTCTTTACATTTGTTCAACTTTGTAGAATTTATAATCAAGATTATTTCACACATATAATAGAATGTTATAAGCATATCTCATTCATTGTTATGAATAATCCAATATATGATTCAAAACCAGTCGAATCAAAATTATTTTTTAATATTTTACAAACTGTCAATCCCCTCAAAAATACGAAAATAAAACTCACAGATCTTGTTTCAACCCTTAAAGTATCTTTAGATATCGCTTCTACCGACAAGACATATGGACTCATGGGTCTTAAATGGTTCTCTACCATAATATCCAAATTTATCTCATCATTTGAAGAATTAGAATAAGTATTATCTAATTAAAACGTTTCGAATATTTTCTGTCTCATTCAACATATTTGTTATAATCCACCTATCATCCAACTCATCGGATGGTAGAATCTTTACAGGAATACCCCCCCGTAAAGCAATACAACCCCACTCTTTTCTTTCATACCTACTTTCATATTTCTCTTCACTATTATAATCCGGATTTACCTCATTTATAACCACGATATTATATGTTGTGTTTTTTGATGGGCGACGTGTACTTTGAATTACAACCCCCTTCTTATTTGTATATTTATACGTTGTCTTTGTTTTTATATTTCCATAATCATCAGTCACATATTTACCTCTCCAATATGTTGGATAAGAATTGTATACTATCCCCGATACACTTGAAACTACTCCAAGCGGCTGAACTTTATCACATAAAATCTCTTTTTGATCACTCAATTTTATTTTACCATCATTCGTTAAATATACTATTCTACCATACCTATTCTCTCCAGATTCATTCCCATCTGCCCATTCATACATATGACTCTCGCATCTTCCAGAAGAAATATTTACACCATTTGTTGTAATATTCTTTGAACTCACAACAAACTTATTAGTACAATTAATCTCCATATCACGAATCTCTTCCTTTATACCAACAACACCATTTTCTAAATTAAAAAATGAATCGCCATCGTTACCTCTTAATCCATCCGCACCAGCAAATCCACGTAAACCCTCAATACCTCTTTCACCCTGAATTCCCTGAACCCCCTGAGGACCCTCATCTCCTTGTGGACCCTGCTCACCTTGAATACCCTTCTCACCCTGAACACCTTGTCGTCCAGGCGTTCCTTGTCTACCTTGTGGACCCTGTGCCCCTTGTTGTCCCTGTAAACCACTCGAACTGTGTACATTATTTTCACCAGAAATATTATCCTCTTTACCAATATTCTTACTTGCTTTAAATATTATTGACATTAATCTACAAACACTTGCAATAGTTTTTTGTACATCATTCATATCATTACTCGGAGGCTGCTGTCCTGTAAACAAACCTGCGAGCTCAGATGGATCATTCACACCCATTATCTGACCTATCGCAGCTGCGAATTTATCTACGTTTACATCCATCCTTTTAAATATTTTTTGAATACTTATATTCTTTTATTATTGAACATTACTGTAGAACTTTAATCTTGCTAACCTTAATTCATTAATACTCAATTTTATTTCCGGATCTTCTAACTCATTCTCTTCCTCAACACCTTTCTCTTCCTCAACACCTTTCTCTTCCTCAACACCTTTCTCTTCCTCATTCATATTTCTTTCAATCACACTTTTAGTCAATAAACTTATCAAATCACCTTTCTCCAACGCATCTCTATAACATATGTTTTTAGAATCCAGATATAACTTCATATCCGATACAGAAATATCGGAATAATTCTTTTCATCTAATAATTTTTCAACCCCCCTTATCTTATCTTGCTTTAAACCTTCTTCATATTCTCTATCTTGTTCTTCTCTAAAAGTGTGAAAATTCGGATCCGAAAACCGGTCTAAATCTTCTGGATGTAACTCACCCATATCTGGAATCTCTGACCCCTCACCACTATTTATTGTATCATTTATACGTTTTAACAAATCTTTCTTTCTACCATCTCTAGAAATTCCTAAACCTATACATATGTTGTGTAATTCCTCTAATTTTAATCTTGTTGAAACCAATCTTCTTACTTCTCGCATTCTATTATATTATTATAATCTATCCCAGTTATTGTTTATTTTTATATATCTATAAGCCAACAGGCTTGTTCGCATTATCTATTGGACACCCTTCGTGCCATGGCAGCTCTGCATGTAAAACATTCGATACATCCCAATTCGAAATATTCTGATTAAATGAAGTTGCAGCTCTAAACATATAACCTATATCTATCAAACTTGATGTATTCCAATTATTAAGCGGTTGATTGAAGTCAGAACAATTATAAAACATCCATCTAAACGATTCCACATTTGATACATCCCAACTATTAAGTGGTTTATTAAAAATGGTACACCCTCCAAACATTCCGTACATGGTTGTTACGTTAGAAACGTCCCATCCAGAAATATCATCATTGAAAGTATTCTTACCGTCGAACAAACTACTCATGTCGATTATATCATGTGTATTCCAATCAGATATATGTCCGTAAATATTCTCTGCCGATAATCTATCGCTACACCATGCATCAACTGCCGTCTGTAATAAAGCTTTGTTGCTAAATCCAAAACCCTCCAGAATTATGTCATACGACGATGGGTTATTGAAAAGAATACTATCAAACCCTATGCGTTTTGTGAAAGTATACGTGTCCAGTCCAGTTGCGGCATTGTATTCATTTATTAAGCCTGCTAAACTTGTTATAGTTGGTGGGGATGTACCGGTAAACTTACCTGAGCTGGTTACATATACACCGGCTCGCGTTATCTTGGACATTCTCAATCTACCGTTAAGGTTTGCAATAATTATACAATCGTCACTGCTGTCGTAACCCCAGTAAGTGATGTCCCCAATAATATTTGGTCCGGTAAATTCGCCAATATTTCCGAAATTATTTGTTCCAAATCGGGTTATATCAATAAACTCATATTTTTTCTCCCAATTTGTATAATTTGTTCCAATAACTTCTACATAGCTTGTTTTTAAGAAAGCCGGTTTGCGGTGAGTCGCCCCCGCCGGCGGAGCCCAGGAATCAGTTCTCACACCAATAGCAATACGATATGGCATTTCTGGATATTTTATCCATCCTCCGGCACTACCAGACAAAAATGGATCGTGAGAGACACTCCAAAAACCAGACCCACCTATGGTTGTGCCTTCAAGTGCATTTGACATTGGATAACTTATTGTTCCAGTTCCAAATGATGAGTATCCTACTGGAACAATAAGATTATCATCTTTATCATAAGCGTTTATATACTGTAGATCTATGTAGATGTGTCCATCGCCAAACTCTATAGCTTCAGCGGAGAGGGAATCTCTGTACAAAACAACATAGGCGGGACGAATAGAATTCTCATATAATTGTTTTACTCTATCCGAATCCGCCGAATACCCATTCAATATATTAACGTTTCTTATTCTGGAAAATCCTGATGAAAAACTTTCAGCCCAATACCATGGCATCGAATTATATGATGGTGCATCAAGAGGTTTCGCATTTTCTCCATAAAAATTAGCATTTGTAACACTATGATTATATATTATTACTTTACCAATTTCCCCTTTGAAAAGTCCCCAAGTTAAATCGGACAAACCAGTCGGAAGTGCTCCAATTGTAAACCCTCTTCCAAGAGTTGTATTTATCTCACTGCTAAAAGTGTGGCTCTTCATTCCCCATAATCCAGTATTTGGATTCTTTATAAATATATATCCCGTTTTAGATGGACCATCGTAACTAACAGCTATTGTAGTTTCAACTCCCTCTTGGACTACTAAATCACTACCACTATAAAATGCCATAGGATTAGCGTTGGTTCCGTAACCATCGTCGCCGGAAGCTCCATTAACAGCCAAGCCAACTGCCCAATTACCACTTGATGTTCCATCACCACCATAAGCAGTACCATTTCTAAGTCTTATCTCAAATTTACTATTAGTTATACTTCCACTAATATCACCATATGCGCAAACAATATATTGTGAATCAGAACCTACTCCTTCAATATTTATGGTTACAATAATTGTGCGTGAATTATTTCCTAATATGTTGGCAGAATTTACATCGAACTCCTTACCTAAATCAATCGCACTTCCACTTACCTGATCAAAAATAAATCCAGTCGCATCATATGTAAAAGCACAATATTTAGCATCACATAAACCAAATTTCAATGCAACTAAATCTTCATCGTCATCATTTATAGTTGTATCATTGTGTTGGATTATTTCAGCATTTGCCATTATTTCTGTATTATTAATCCACAATCTGGGTATATAATCTGGACTAAATGCACTCACTAAGTGAAGCCATTTATTATTCAAATTCTCAACATTATAATCGTAAATATTATTTCTACTATCTTCCCTGCCATATAAAGCAAATTCACTCAGTTGCATTTTGGAATTATCAAATGTAACTGCTGTAACAGAGAACTTGTATATTTTATAAGACCCAGGAGTTGATATAACATAATTGGGAGAGCCCCAACTTGAATAACCTTGATCTTCTGCTTCACTTACTGACCAAGTTCTACTACTATTACCAGACCCACCTACGTATATTCCAGAACCCAATACAGTACTTATATCCGTTCCGGGATGTGTTTGATTTGTTTGTTGATCTAATAATGTCCATGATACACCATCATTGGTACCATATATTGCAAAATCTTTAGGCATATATGTTGCTTGATGCGCCGCTGACGCGGCCACGTCCCCCACGTCACCACCAGCTCTTGGCCACATTTTATACGATGTAACGTATTTTGGTAATGAAAATTCCATCTGAAACCAAGCTTCACCTCCATTGGTTCCAACCCCACCACTATTAACACTATTATCACCGCCAGGCGCTTCACTCATCTGATCTCCCTGAGTATTATTAAACAACCTATTCGCGTTCCAGACGCTACTATTACTAGGGACAGTTATAAGGACCTCATTATCAGAGGGAATACCACTTGTTATAGCAGAAGATATACCACCCGCTCCCAATATTGGTAAATCTCCCGAACGATATAGATAAATACCATTACTTTTATCACTAATCCGAATACTAAGTTTACTTAATATATCATTTCTATACAATACAATTTGCCTTGTAGCAGTTTGAACTTCGTAAATTATACCCGTAATATCGGTAACTATATTCGTAGAACTGATATATACGCTTGCATCAATTGTAAAATGAGAATTTAGAGTATAAGTCTGCTGAATTGAATAGTTAATTGTAGCATCATAATCTAATAAATTCATTGAATTATCGAAAGTCGATACCTTATTTCTTTCAACTGTCGGCAATAATTTACAAACATAACTTGAATGTCTATCATTAACCTTGTCTATGCTATGATATAACGTTTGAATTGGACCATATTCTATATATGTATCTAATCCAATAATAGCATTGGTATTTGTAATTGCACCTTTGAACACTTTAACTTCTCCAATTGTTCCATAAAAAGATGGGGTTGAATGATATCCACCAATCATAAAACCCTGTCCCAATGCAGTATCCAAAGGACTCGTGGTGCCGTTGGATACTGCATCCATTGTCCATATTGTCGAATTTTCCTCTTTTTTAAAGAAATATACGGTATTATTCTCTGAATAATAACTAACCACAATTGTAGTCTCCACATTCGCAGTTATTTGAAAATTGGAATGGAAATCATTGGCATAACCCATTAATCCCAAAACATATTTGTCACTATTATTGCCACCGAATCCACTATTGTTTCTTAATCGAACCCCAAATGCAGCATTATGCCCTGGGTGCCCATAACCACATATAAATTGCTCATTATTAGCAGTAGTAATATTTGTTTTGATAGTAGCAATAATTATGCGAGAGGAATTACCAAGTATTCCTGCAGCAGTTACATCAAATTGAGAAGTTAAATCAATACTCGTGCTTCCATTGAAATCAGTCCCAGTTGCATCATATGAAAATTTCAATTCTGTTCTAGCTGGTATACCCAACCATGAAATAGCTCCAATGTTACAGTACGTATAATTGCTGTCCTCTTCAACCACAATTACAAAATATTCAAGTTCAAGTATTGAATCTATTGTATAATCTGTGCCCACGATCGTTGCTGGCGCTTCATTATCAAAATTTGCCAATAATGTCCAGACTGAGTCATCATTGCTCCCATAAATAGACCATTTACGAGGGCTACCGGTGAAACTTCCGGCGTTATTCCTAGAAGCAATATTTACAGTTCTTAATATTATAGGATTTGGCATGTGTATCTTGTGCCATTCACCATTTGGTATAACATTGCCATTGCTATCGGAATTAGCGGATAGTTGTGTACTACCAATATATGTTCCATTTGAAGAATTATAGGTGCCGCCTATAGTAAAAATTGGCGAAGAACTACTGTTACCATTCCCCTGATATAAAAGATATTGATTATTTGAGCTTACACTAGTAGATAATTCATACCCACCATATGTATTAGTACCATCAGTGTAAGGCCAACTAAAAGATGGAAATTCAGAAACGGTTTCGGAGGATATGTGTGTATCTATATTAATAACTGCATTTCCTGTCAAACCATAAATTGGATTTATATTAAAATATAATTGATCATCCCATTTATTTCCTGGCTGGGTTACAGTAGAACTTCCAGATCCTCCTGTCCAGTTTTGATTGTACGTGGCTTTCCTAACCGCATAATCATCAACTAATGGATCGGTTAATGATGGATCTGTACTTGGACGATAACCTCTAAATGACCATCCATAAAAACCATCATTTGTAATTTGCCATGTCCATTCCATCTTTGTTTCGGTTGAAGAACCGCCTATGCTTGAAGCATAATTGGGATGACTCAGATTCTGTTGACTTTCATGATTACCATGATTTAAATTAGCGTTAGGCATTGACACAACGAGAAGATTTTGACCAACATTTAATCTCTCGTCAACTTGAAAATAAGTTGTATCATCTATTGTTTTTAGATTGAAAATAAAAGGAGTACCAGAAGCATTTTTATAACCATTCACAATAACTCTCGCATTTGTTTCTAATATTCCTCGCATTGTATTTTCTTCAGCGATTGGAATACTAAAATCAAATGCTTCAGTTATCATATCTGTAGCATTGTGACCATCGCTAACCAATTGTTTTCTATACTCCTTTTCACGAGCATTAATATAAAATGCTGGTCCAGAAGAATAAGGATGACTTGTACTACTATTAATATGACCAAATAAATACCAATCACCGGTAATATTATTCGGTATCATTGATGCTTTTTCTTCTTCATCAATATGAAGTCTTACAATGGGTACATTATTTACATAATCTGCGAAAGTATTGACGGACTTGTTAAAAATATATCCCGAAGAATCAGTTATTGCTGTTGCGGAATTATAAATAGATATCAAATCCGTTTGGTTAACAATATTATTACTACTTGAATTAATGTATTTACCTGTTCCACTAATAGTATTTCCAGAAGAATCAATTTTAACCATTTTTAAATCTCCAGCAGTAGTGTCTTCAAAACCAGCTACATATTTACCATCCAAACTATCATAACCAATGTAACCAATCGATGGATTATTTGAAGAGTCACTACCACCCAATGTACCTATATTACTTGGAGGAGTATCAAATTTAGGAATTCCACCATTATGTTCCCAAGATATTTTACAAGTATATGGAAATTTCTGGTTTGATTTGATATTGTTACTCATGTCGTATTTATTGTTCAAATTATAATCAGAAATTACATTTGTTACAAGAGTCTGTTGTAAATCTGTTATACTGTTTATACTATAATTGAACACTTTAACTTCTCCAATTGTTCCATTGAATGAATTATGTTTTGTAACAACAAAGCCATTTCCGTCAGTCCAATTTCGTGGATAAGCACCTATCATTAATCCTTCAGCATTACTTGTTGCTAAAACATTTCCATAATTTGCGGAATTGGCAAATGTAGTTGTACCCATTTGCCATGTACCATTTGTTGGGTCTTTTACAAATATATACACATTTCCAGTACTATTGTCATAACTTGCTGCAATTGTTGTTTCAACAGTTCTATCTATTATTAAAGCAGATGGAGGACTGTTTATGTACGCATCATTGGCTCTTGCACTTACAAATACTACAAATTTTCCCTCACTGGGACTACCTCCATGAGCGGTCTGATTACTTAAAGCAACATAGAATCCAGTATTGTTACCCCATCCCCCATAACCAAGTATAGTTTGCATGCTGCTTACATTTGTAGTAAAACTTGTCTTCAAAGTAACTATAAATGTACGACTTGCGTTTGCAGTTATTCCGGATGCATGAACATCAAATTGAGAAGATGGAATTGCAATTGCATTCGATGGGTCTGATAAAGATTCGTTCGCAGACGGTCCAACAAAAGTGGTTCCAGTTGCATCATAACTAAATATCGCAGGATTTTCTATCTCAGCATTATATCTTTTTCCTGAATAAAATCCAAATACTTCATAATAATTATTATCGATTATATCTTGAACAGAATGTGATGATACAATATTGTTGTCAGATATTCCAATAATACATTCTGATGTAGATGTTATTTTAAACTCAATAGAACCATCATTATCTGCTTTTCCCAATGAGTATAATGAATCATTTGGAATTGATATATTTGTTTTAAATAAATAGTCTGAATTTGACAAAGTACCATTATTGTCAGAAACAGTTACAGCTCCATTCAATTTATAAAATATTTTGCTATTTGTCACAATATCAATATTAGTATACATTTTATCAATTTCAATTTCTGTCAAAGCCTTTCTTAGAACTTTCACATCATATATACTGGAAATACTGGTACTCGTACCATGAACATTGGAAAATGCCGCTTTTCCAATCCATATATTTTCAAAATTATAAGACATATCGTCAATAGCAGGTTTAATTCTACCATACCATCGTAATGTACCCTGCGTATATACCTTTATTAAATAGTAATCATCTGTTTCCTTTTTTAAAGTCATTGCAAAATGAACTTCTCCACTCGGAATAGAAATATAATCTCCTCCTTCGGCGCCTCCATCAGTACTGATTGACTCTCCATTTGGTAAATAACCAAATGGACTTGTGAATGAATACCAAGTCGAAGTTTTATTCTCAATTGTTTCTGCCCAATCCCCACTATTATGAATAATAACTTTACCCCCGTTGCCATTATTCTGACTATTAATTATTTGTATACATTCAAATTGCCCTATTCCGATTTGTATATAACCGCTCCAACCGGTCCCTCTGGTCTCTTTATAGTCTATCCAAGATATAGTCATTTCGGTGTCATCAGAACTAATATGATTTGTAATATGAATAATGTCATTATTCAAGTCCCACCATTGATTCTTTGAGTCATAAATACAATTATTTCCTATAGTTATTTTATGGTCATCCTCCAAACAGAAGTATTCAAGTTGTGTAATAGTCAGTGATACTGCATGTATGGCAAGTGTTGGAACTTTAGAAACAGCAATCGCAAAAGATGTATATGAATCAACAGTAGGAGTTCCTAAATAATAAGAAAGACCGGTTGTGTCTGGAGCATTAGTATTAGTTTGTGTCATAATAAGCGTCCAAGGACTTGTAGTCGTTTTACGACCATAAATTCTCCAATCTTTAGGCCATCGTCTTCCTCCCTCATTCGCACTTTCCGAAATATCTATATTGTGATATAGTTTTACACCACTAAATCGCCGAGAATTTGGTAAATTAAGTATTAAATAATCCCCACTAATCGTGGTTCCACCAGTAGTATCTTCTCCTAAATTACGTGTTCCAAGATATATATCATCTACACCATAACCTGCTTGAGGGCCCGACAGTCCGTTCTCTCCTTCTGCGACCCAGCGATTAGTGTAGATGTTATCGACAACTCCGTTAAATACTATCCATTGACTATCATCTGCCCATTCGGCGGGATGAAAAGAAGAAGCTTGTACTGAATATCCATCTTGTGAATTTGATGTCAAATATACTGTTGGTTCAGTAATTAAAACTCCTGTGTTACTTGTAAACTTATTTTCTTTGTTAACATTCATGATTCTATTCTTAGGTTCACGATTGTCGTCCAGAAAAGGTGAATATACTGTTGTATTCCATAAATTATAAGGTATTTTCATTTCCATAATATAATTTTTAGCTGGAAGTAAACCAAGATTTCTGGGATGAAGATTAATGGCTTTTGATGAATACATTTCTATTCCATCACTATCATCAATAATATAATAATTTACATTGGGAACATCACCATTACCTCCGGCACTTGTATAAGGATCTGATTCGGTCCAACTACCTAATTCCCAATATAATTTAATATCATTAAAACTTTTCAATGTAAAATGCCATCCTCCATTTAAAGGAGAAGTTGGATAGGTGAAGACTGAAGCGCTGCTCCCCATTGCGGCAAGAGTTCTATTACTATGTTCTTCAATAATTGCAAGAGATTCAATAGAAACTCTATTGGCACCATTGTTTCCCGCACCAGTATTGTCTCCAAATAATTTTACATTAATAGTATCATTATACCAATCATTTTCGTTTATTATTGGAGTATTTGTGGATAACCAATCTTCGGGCGTTCTTATATATACGTGTATACCTTCGTTTTCATTCTTTAAAACAGAATGAAAACTGTTTTGTATTATTGTATCAAAATCCGTTCCTTTTACAAATGTATAATCGGCTCCTGACTCTGTAGCACTATTATATGCGTCTATTAATTCTTGTGCAGTAGAATACGTGTAGTTGCCAGTGGTAATATATCTACCCTTTGTCGAGTCTAATACTAATGTTCCTGTTTTTGTGACTTTAACAAAACGTGTATGGACGCTATCAGTCATAATTTCAGTTAAAATTATGTTACCATCGGTATCCAGTGCGTACTGGTGAATGTCATTACCATTTCTCTGGCCAAAATCACTCGAAGTGGATATTGTTCCAAATGTGTCAGGGAACGATATACTATCCTCCATATAAAGAGTGCTAAATATATCAGTACTGTCCATATTATCTGGTCCAATCATAGGTATATTTTCATCCGATAATGGCGATAGCTTAATAAGCGGAAGGTGACTTGTATCGTTTGTTCCTATATCATTCTTCCAAGTAAGTGTTTCATTAAGATATGAACCACCATCCCAAATAACTAATGGAACATTATCAACCTGAATATAACCAGATGATGTTTCCTGGCTAAAATAATCATCCCACCATTGTTTTGTAAATTCGATACCATATTTACCATTGCCCGTCATTAGTCGAATTAAGGAATTATTCTCTAACAGATGATCAAATTTGATATTCCATTCGTTCGTATCATCATATGCTGTTCCATATGCTGCTTCAGTCCCTTGAAGATTGTCATTCGCATTGAACCAAGTACTTCCAGTATTTGGTAAATTTCTTACTTGTGTCCAAACACGATTTAAATATTCCGGTTCAGGTTCCGGTTCAGGTTCAGGTTCTGGTTCAGGTTCGGGCTCTGGCTCTGGCTCTGGCTCTGGCTCCGGCTCGTGTTTATCTCCTGCCCCATATATTATCACCATTCCTCTTCCGGTTTGTTGTTGTCCATTAACCATATTCGTGGTTGTTTCATCACGGTAAGTGATTAATATTGTTGAACCATCTGAACTAAACTCCGCACTCGAGTGTGGATCATCAATATAATTTTGTAATGCAATGGTGTCTGTGTGATGAAGTATAAATTCACTATGCTCAAGAAGTTTAAAAGTTTTAACTATTCCATCTGCTTCATCATAGTAAAATACAAGAAGATATTTTCCATCTCCACTTAACCTGGTTACTGTTCCTCCAGTTAATCCATAATATGGTATTTCGTGACTTATTTCCCATTCACTGCCGTTATATTTGTAGACTCTTGCGCTATAATTTACACCAGAAGCATTGGTACCTACTCCGTGAGAAAGTGTGTATCCATCTGAACTAAATCCATTTGTTCCATATGCTCCCAAGGCAAGATTTTCTATATCTCCAGTGATTGGTTGTCCATATAGATCCCATACATCCGAATTAGAATTATATTCGTAAGTGTATATTTTTCCAACTTGTATATTTGTTCCACTACCATTATCTATAGTATATCGATAGGCACCAACTCGAATCCTTAGTCCATCATCACTCATATTTAATTGCTGTCCAAATCCGCTATCTAAATTAGCTTCTCCTTCAATTGTATTTCCCTTTTGAACCCAATCTGAGCCATTATACTCAAATATGCGAACTATCCCTGGTCCTCCAGATACGTATGGAGCTTCTCTTTCTCCAACTGCTATAATCGAACCATTCGCATTTACACCAGCCCTCACCTCGGCGGAGTCGATTTGATTACCCGACTCGTCGGTTTGTGCTATACCTCTAATTGTGGTACCAAGTTGAATCCAAATATTCTGACTCGCATCAAATTCAAAAACTCTTGCACTACCATCTCGAATTGTATCATTATCAATATCCACTATACTTGCAAATATAACTACTCTATTACCATCTTTTGACAATATCATAGCATTTCCAAACTGATCATATGCACCCGTAGTATTGCCATAAATTGTGTTTCCTAATTGATGATATCTTCCGGGGCTTCTTTTATAAATCATTACAGCACCTCCTAAATTAGTTCCCGAGTTTTCGCCAATATCATCATAAATGGTTGTATCTTCAATATTCGTATTGGTGATTTTATTAATTATCTTTGTAGCAAAATCAGCTTCGTTTGTTGTTATAAGATCATTTGGAGCAGAAGACCACGAAAGACCATTTATGCGGTGACTATGATTACTACCTACAAATGGGGAACCATCATAAACAACTTTTAGATTCTCATCTAATAATTGTGGTTTAAATCCTTCAATGCGATCACCTGAAGTTCCGCCATAGCTATTTCCATTTTCATCAACTCCCGTATTTCTATTATAAACAACAATAGCCTGTAAATCAGAAAAATTATAAGTATTTTTCAAATCTATAAATAAACCAACATTAGGTACATCCCATGGTGCTTGACTATGACAACCAATATATGAATTAGGAGTTGTCAAACTATCATTATTTACATAATATGCCCAATAATATTCACCAACTCCACCATCCCATGTTGCTTCTTCTTGAGTAGAAAAGACATCAATTCCGGAGGCTCCTCCCCTAAATTCTGCTGGGGATGCACCATTTGATACTGATGCTACATTTGTATTATTTACCCATACTTGTACTTCACGTAAATTTAAAGCATCTGAATTTAATGATTTCAGTAATAAATATCTAAAAGGTCTGTTTGTAGTATTATATTGATAATCAGATATAGCTGATATAGAACCATCTTCATTTAATCTTGCCGTTCTCGCAAATCTATTACTGGCTGGATCACTTGCTCTATCAATAGTTGCAGTATGTATCCAAACAGGAACATGTTCGGGTTCTGGTTCTGGTTCTGGCTCTGGTTCTGGCTCAGGTTCTGGCTCAGGTTCTGGTTCCGGTTCAGGCTCTGGTTCAGGTTCTGGTTCTGGTTCAGGTTCAGGTTCTGGTTCTGGTTCTGGTTCTGGTTCTGGTTCTGGTTCTGGTTCTGGATCA
>Ga0257110_1000293_pt1 | contig 25500 bp, 26 predicted proteins | sample LP_taG_7_FD_190184 | JGI IMG/M metagenome (GOLD analysis project Ga0257110, IMG submission 190184) | Marine microbial communities from Northeast Subartic Pacific Ocean, Canada - LP_J_2015_P26_10m | ecosystem: Environmental > Aquatic > Marine > Oceanic | place: Canada: Northeast Subartic Pacific...
ATTCATTAGTTGTAGAAGCAGCCGCAACTGAATCTACTACTATTGTTACTATTTTATCTTTGGAAGTTTCTCTAACTTTCTCAATGATAGTTTCTGTGAAATCAAAGATTTGTTCAACCGAATCTGCTGATACATAAAGTAATTTAGAAACGTCAACACCGATTGCTTCTAAAAAATCTCTACTTACTGCAGTCTCTGTATCAATAAGAACAGCAACACCACCTTGCTTTTGTGTTTCGGCAAGGAGGTGGGCTGATACTAATGATTTTCCTGATTGTTCTAATCCTGTTATTTCAGTTATTCTACCAACAGGTAAACCACCATAAGGACGATTGGAAACTGCCACATCTAACATAGCACATCCAGTCGATATCCACCCATCTACATTTGTAGGAGCTTCATCTTCATTAAGAAAAAATGCTACTTTTTGGTCTTTGGATTGTTTATTCAGTTCACCCGCTAGGATGTCTGCAAGATCCAGTTCTTTTACTTTCTTTTTCGCCATTAAATTGGTTTTTATTTGTTAAACAAGTCATCAAATGCAGCTGCAACTTCATCAGTTTTCTGAGGTGCGTTAATTTCTGCTTTTGGTTCAGTTGGTTGTGTTGTAGGAGCTGGTGCAGCTTTTGGTTGAGCTAATCCTGCTGATACAGGTTTAGTTTCACCTTCTGCGTTTGGATTTAACCAACCTTCTAATACTGATTTTAATTCATCATAAGATAATTCAGAATATAAATCTGTAATTTCAGTTTGTCCTTCCAATAAACCTTGAACTTTTGATTCATCTGCCGTGATTGGAGATGTACTTGGTTTAACTCTAATAGTAGTAGTTGGATAACTCGTACCAGCTTCATCAGCTGATTTGTATTCGATTGTTAAATCTCTACCACTTGTCGGGTCTGTGATATCACCATAGTCTGGGTCAGCAATGTATCCAAGAATTTCTTGATATACAGTTTTACCAAATCCCCAAAAACGGATTCCTTCACCTTCTTCACCTCTTACAATAACAGGTACAAAAGTACGAAGTTTTGGCTCCATAGCTTTCGCTGCTTTCCAATCTTCTTTGTCACCCATTCTTTTTAGTTTATCCGCAAACTCTACAATAGGGTCTGGTCTACCAAATGATTGTGGTGATAAATAAGTTTTGTTGTTAATGTTATAGTGAAAATACAATTCGATAAATGGATTGTCCTTGTCGAATTGGTAAGGAGCGATTCTGACTGTATGTTTACCAGGAGTTGGTTTCCATAGGTTATCAGATTTCCTTTGCGTGTTTTGTAGTTTGTTCAGTCTACCTCTGATTGCGTTAATGTCTAATGCCATCTTGTTTAAATTTAATTGTTAATTATTAATTGTTTAAGTTTAATTTTTGAGTGCTAAACTAGTAACACTCGGTGTACCTATAAGTATAAGATTTACCGATTTTCTTACACTTTTTTTGTTAAAGTTATTAACTATTTTGCCCATTTACCAGAAGAAACTAATTGTGCAATTATACCATAAACTGATAAGTCTTGAAACGTATCTTCACACGATTCTCCGATGTTATCTTGTTTACCCAAAACTACTAATTGTTTCAACCTTTGAATTTTATCATTCATTCTAAACCAAAGACCTGTAAGGGATACTTTCTTCTCTTGTTCTGTTTCTAAATTAGAACCAACAGAAATATTATCTGGTCCATAGTTAGATTGTTTTAAACAAAACAATTCATATTGAGTGAACATTATTCTTTTGAATTCTGCTGTCATCTCAGGCCATTGCTTTTCCATTTCTAAAACAACCTCTGGATTATCAAATTTGATAATTTGATCGTATTCAGGTTCTTTTTCAACTTTAGGTTTTACTATGATTGGATTAAAATTGTGATTTTTTGATTTTGTACTAAGTACTTTTTTTCCTGCCATTTATATTTTATTTAGGTTAAACTTTCATTTGTTATACAAATATACGAAAAGATTTTTATATATCCAAGTCTTTTTTAATTTATTTTAAAAATACTTTTGAATATGACAGTCTATTTCGTTATCTTTGATGTAAAGATACGAAAAATAAATGGATTAACCTAATGAAAAGTGAATTATTTTTTATTAAATTCGATTACCTCGAAGATTCTTGTAGAAATTTTCTTAGTTCCTTCTACATTGGTAACGATGATTGAGTTTTTGAATTTATCCCAATCGATAGAAAACTTTTTATCTAAAACACCATTATTCTCTTCCTTAACCAATTCGTTTAAGGCATTAATAGTATAAAGAGTATTAGATTGTTTCTTTCTGTGAACTAGTATAGTATTAGGTAGTGGACTTGATGGAGTATAGTGAGTATCTATATTATATGTAACAAATAGTTCTTCTAGGTTTGCTTTATTCTGTAAAACATAGATATAGTTATATACTATATGATATCTTTCACGAATTTCTTGTAAGGTGTTTTTTAATTCTTCCTTATTTGTAAATGTACACAATAGTTGTGTTTGCATAACCGTCCCCTAATAATTGTTCCTATATAAATATAAGAAAGTAAAACCAAAGGTCAGTTATGTGATATATCACCAATTAGAGGTTTCTATTTAGAGTCAAAACAATCTTTCATATCATCAGACCATTGATATACAGTTTGAAGTTTACCAGTTTTACCAGTTTTGGTTCTCATTACCTTTTGACCAACTTCTATTTTTCTACCATCGGTAGTTATAGCAAATACCATTCTCTTACCACCAGTAGTTTTTCCTTTTTGTGAACCACGATTTCCTACTTGTTCTTCAAGAGCTCCTACTTCAAAACGAGATATAAAATCATTTTTACTTTCAACATTACCTCCTAAACATCCTTTTAAGGTTTCACCATCAACTGCAAGTCCTCCATGATTAGTTTCGAACATACCAGGATATTTATGTACTCCTGTTTGTGAATTAGGGTTTACTGCTTCTAAATGAAATTGTTTAAAAACAGTTGAACCTTCTAAATATGTTCCTAAACCAACATCCTTACCACCCACTTTTACAGTCTGATTATCTTGTTCTGTAATAAAATCTCGTTGTACTTGTAATGTTCTATTTCTAATATCTTCTAATTTAGAAAATATATCAGGTGCACCTCTTTCTATAAATCTACTATTTAGTCTTTCCATTAAGGTTACTTGGTCCTCAGTTGGTTCAACCTCTTTATTATCATCAGCCATAAATTTAAAAAATGCAGTAAGTGCTTCTGCATCTGTTGCATCTTTTGAAGATACACCATCTGGTAGATATTTTGATATACTCTTAGTAACTACACCATCTTTACTTTTAACACCAGCACTTTTACCATGGTCAATCCCACCGAATTTAGATAAAGTTGCATTACCATCTTCACTACCATCTGCATTTGTATTGTTTTTTACACTTTTAACGGCATCATTAATATCAATATTTTCTAGGAAGAATTTAGCTGGTGCAACTCCTACTTCTTTTAATTCTGATTCTATTTCTTTATTTTTTTCTACTAACTCTTCTTGGTCTTTTTTTAGTTTATCACCTTGTTCTTTTGTTAGGTTACCATCACTAACTAACTTATCAATATTTTCTTCATTAGCTTTTGCTTCTGCTTTTAAACTTGATTGTGCAACAATTGCAGATGTACTATCTTTATCAGAATGGAATAAAAGAATCGCTTTATTAGAATCTTTATCAAATACTAAACTTGCAGTATCCGATGGGTTATCTCCACCACCACCTGACCTAATTAGTTGTTCAGCTTCTTCTTGTGATATTTCTTCTCCATTTGGACCAATAACTTGTTTATCCTTAATATCGTTAACCATTGCATCAAATGATGATGAATGTCCATAGTAGTTTTCTATTTTTGAATTTTTGAATCCTCGTTTTTGAGCAGATGCAACACACTTTGTATGTTTTCTTCTTCCACTCCTTGCAGCTAATAATAGTTTACTATATAATCCTTTATTTTCACCTTCAGGTATTTCTGATGTTTTAACTCCAGTTGCAAGTCCATTACCTGTATTTCCGTTTTTTCCTTTACTATTAAATAAAGGGGTATTACCAAATCTGTCTTTTAATACTTTAATTAGTTGTTTATCAGATAAATTTGGGTCTTCTTCTAACATCTGTGCAACTTCTCCAGATACAACTTCATTTAATAATGAACCTGCATTACCTGGTGCTGGTTTAAATATTACATTACCATTCTTATCAACAATCTCTTTAAATCCATATTTAAATGCTTGATTCTTAACTTCGCTATCACCACCTCTATCTATTACTTCTGAACGAGATACTGGAGAGTTTTCTAAATTCGATGTAGAAATATCATCTCCTTTATTTTTCTTATCTACTCTTGCTTTAAGTTCTTCAGCATTCTTTGCAAAATCAGAACCAGGTTTTACTGCACTACCTTGTGTAGTTTGAGTATCATCAGTAGTATCAGTTGAATTTCCTTTTGGAGAATCAATTTTTTTCTGAGTTCCTTGAGAACCAACTTCTTTATTTATTGCATCTCTTTCAGGTGTTCCTTCAGCGGGCAACGCTTTTTCTGCAGCTATTCTACCCGGTGAATCTTTTTTAGTTGTTAGAAGATTTCCAAGAATACCTTCTGTATCGTTACCATTTTTATCTCTATATCTAATGGTTCTATTAAGAACTGGATTTTTGAATTTTCGTTCATCTTCTGTAAGAAATTCAAATATTCTTTGTTTTGCATCAAATTCACCCCATTCTGTAAGAATTTCTGACATGATTGATTGGTGTTCTCTATCATGTATATTAGGAATACCTACTCTAAAAGAAAGTTCGTGTACTAGTCTGTGTATAAGTTTAGTGTGATGCATCTATAGTATAAATATTAGTTTGAACAAGTTACCTCATATTCTTCCCAACCTTTAGTTGGTTTTTGATTTGGAAATACAAATTTTCTACAATTACCATCATTTTCAAAGTAAATATGTTTAGTCATAACACTAGGAACTGCTGCTCCTGTTGGTAAAACTTCATATCCATCATTGAATATTAATTCAACTGTAATTGTTAAATTTTGTTCGTCATCCCATATTCTCTCTTCTTGTTCTAACATTCTCCATTCACCTCTGTTTAAATCTTGTTGTTGTAATGCACAATTTAGATATGCAAAAGTTCCATATAGATTTTCTTGGGTATCTGAAAATGTTGCCGCTGGTGCAAGATGACCTTTATCCCATTGATTACGATAGTAATCATGTTTGTTTGATGTAACAACTCCTGGCACAAGGTGGAAATCCATATTTCCTCTATCTACATTTTTAGGTCTGTTTGTTGAAGTATAAATTAATTTTATTGGTTGTTCCAATATTTCGTTATACCACACCTCAAATACTTCAGTTTCGATGTGAACGTTTTCCCTTAAATCTTGAGCGATTATATCAGGAGTACCACAACCCATAAAGAGTAGTGATATTAATAGGAATTTTAAATATTTCATGTTTTTTATTAAGTAGTTCTCTAAGTAGTATATAAATATATGATTATTTAGATTATAGTTTTTTTAAACTGTCGTAATCTATGTTTTGGGTTAACCCATTCATTAAATTCAGATATATCCAAATCTAATTTATGTTTATTTAAAAACTTAGTTATCTTTTTTTTATCACCAGAATATATGTCTTCATACCAATCTATTTCTATATTCAGTTCTTTTGATAATATTTCTAAATTGTTTTTTGACCTTCCCATCCATTTTTTCCAAAAATTTAAGTCGTAAATTTCTTCACCATATTTTAAAGTTTCTTTATAGGTATATTTTTTATGCCATTGTTTTTTCTTACTATTATTTATTTGATATGAATAACTTTCTGCAGCTTCATTTGTGTTTTTTCTTGATAAAAGTATTATTTTATCAAATAGTTTTGAATAATTTTTATAAAATTCTATTACATTATCAAAAAGTAAGCTTTTCAAAACATGATTTGAAGGATGAAAAATAAGAGATTTTACAATTACATTATTTTCCGGTATATGATTATAGTTTATATTTTCCCAAATACCCTCATTAAATGGTTCTCCCATTTTAGTTAGATTCAAACAAGTACCAATAGATTTCAGTAATTGAGTTGAACCGGAACGAGGAATAGCTACTATTAAAATTTTCATACCTTAAACTTCTCCATAATGATTACCCCAATCTGCTTTGACAGGAAATCCATAACTTTCGAGAACGGATTTAATTAATTTAATAGTTTCTACCTCAGTTTCATCGAACTCGAATAAGAATGAATCATATGTGTATAATATAGGAAGTGGAAGTCCTTTCTTTCTTAACCCATCCATTACCTCAATATTAAATTCAGTTTCAGTCGCTTGTAAAATATAGTTAAAGAACTTTTGAGCATTTGGTTTCTCAATCCATCCTAACGGAATCTTTCTTCCTTTAGGTGTTTGGATGTAACCATTTTTAACTGCCCCATCTTGCATCTTTCTAATAAACTTATCTACTTTGTCGAAGAAGGGTATTTTTCTATCTTCATCCGTTACTCCACCATATAGAATTCTAAACGTCCTTCCTTTAGATTCCCCATAATCACAACCATATTGGTCTGCTAACCATTGATGAACCGAAGTATCGGGTAGTTTGTATTTAATCAACTTACCAATAATCCTAACATGGTATGCATCGTAATCAAATTGTAAGAACATCTTTCCTTTTCTTGGAATAAATACATCCCTACTCCCATCGGATTTGTTTAATGCACCAAAGTTAATACCCCCATGACGATTGGAAGGTCTTGAAGTAATCGTGTATGGATTGTACTCTGTGTACACGTTATCTCCTTTAAGTTGTTTATCATTGGAAGACCATCTATCAATAAATTTTTTCCTATCGACATTAATCCCTTTTCTCTCGATATCTGAAAGAAGAGGAATCATCGTTTCATCCACCCAATTGTTTGTATGAGATAGTTCCCATTCACCAACAATACCTCGTAGCACCTCTCCCCACTTCATTATAGGAAGAGTAGTACCTAAGTCATCACGTAACCCCATTCGATAGTGAAAGTTCGTTAGAGGTTCTAATTTTGATTGTATATCATATAATTGGAACTTCTCAAAGAATAATGAAGTTTGTATATCTTTTATATTTTTTACATCAATATCCGTTTGAAGGAAACCTTTTTTATCCCATATCCATTTATCTTGATTCGAGGTTGATAAATCTATTTCTAGCTTTTCACAATCATTATGGTTGAATGGAAGTATATAATCAATAGGAAGATATCCATCATCGGTTTCTTCATCACGAAATCGGACATACAAAAATGACAACCCATTATTCATAGGATGTCTATCCAAATCTTCCCAAATCGGAATAATCTTAGATTCTTCGTTATTCCAATATTCAAGAAATTGTTCTTTCTCTTTATTAGTTTCTACTATAATCATGCAGTAACTCCAGCATTATGTTCTAATAGGATTAGTTCGGCAGATTCTTCATCTACATAACCACTTCCATCGATATCGATTAAGTGTCCTACATAATACATTCCATCTTGTTGTTTTAATTCTGTTTTATTCATAATAGTACTAATATACAAAATTTATTTGTAATATCCTAATTATTTTTTATTAATATGCTTGTTTAATTATGTAATTGAAAAGTGCTCCACAATCATCATCTTCATCTACAAGATTTTCCGTAACTTCGAAGTAATCTGGTAGTATTTGTTGTAATCCTTCAAAATCTACTTTTTGCCAATATCCAAATCTAAGTGTTAATGCATTTCTATCATATCCGATTTCAAAATCAGATGAACCATACCACTCTCTAATCTCTTTAAATTTTTTATATCCTATTCTCATGCTGCAAATTCTTTTTGAATTAAACTCTCCAACTCTTTACTATCCAATACTATTGGTTTAATGAACTCAACATCATGTTCAATATATTCATACTTATGATGTTCATTAGATTGATTAGATATCATCTCCCTAAGATGATTTTTTAACTCATCAGAGTACAATATTGTATCCGAATCAATTACTATTTGAAATTCTTGCCCGCCTTTTGGTTTCCAATAAGGAATTTTAGTATCTGAATAATTTTCGAAATACTGAGCCATTACTTTTACTGTACAATTCATAAGTGTCCACCTGTTTTTAATTCATCACATTCGTATCTATATTCTGAATCTGAAGTTTTATCAGTCATACCATCATAATCATTTACACCTGAACCATATTGATATTCTGTATTACTTATTTTTTCATCAATATCATCTGCCCACGTATCTTCTATTTCAATTAAATATTCTGATATATCCTCTTCTTTTATGTTGTTTGGTATTTCTACTTCTACTTCTGCGTATTTGTGATATACACTTCTTTGTTGGATTGTTACTTTCATAATTTTTATTTTAAAGGTTTATGATAATACTAATGAACATCTTTCATATTCTTTCTTACTCATGTAAGTTTTGTTCATCTCTAAAAATGAACCATTATATTTTTCATTCATGATTTCTACTTGTTTAGCATAATCAGGATTGTTGATATTTGATTTGTACTCATTATACTGATTTAACCAATATTCAACAGAACCCCATTGTGGTTTGTTGTCAATGAAGATATAAGAAGGAAAGTATTTCAATTCCATACCTTTATCAGTACACAAAGTATCTTCTCTGTATTCGTATATATCTTCCATACCATTAAAGTTACCACCTTGTAAGATGTGTTTCCATTTAGATATTTCTTTGAAAGTTTCATAATCTACTTCTGAACCATCTTTATTACAAACACTTACTCTTGTAGAAGAACCACCACTATATACATCAGAACCAGCCCATACCTTAAGTTCAGGATAATTCTTTTTAACAAATTGTTTGATTACAGTAGCACAATTCTTTGCACTCATGTGGATATATTTCTCAAGGTTACCTCCCCAAGTTTGTTCTCTATAAGAATTAAGGGGTAATTGGAACTCTTGATTGTTTAACGAAAATTTTAATTTTTTACTCATTTTAATTGTTTTAAGGTTTACTATTTATCTCTCTATTACATACGTAATATACGACTTTTTTTTGGATTGCGCAAGCTTTTTCTCAATTATTTTAAAATTGTCCATCATCTTCAAATGATACTAATTCTGATTCAGTATATTTGTATGTTACTGATAACGTTGGATTGAATACTGTTTGATATCCACTTTTGTTGTAAATACTATTAGTGAAGTTACTAATAACTGTATCCATAAAGTCTTTCAACATATAAGTTCCATCAGAAGAACCGAATCCATGTCCTTCATCCCAATCAGAACTCCACTCTTCAACGATTTGAGTTGCGATATCTGATAATTCGGAAAATTGGATTTGTTCTTTTGAGAACATACTAGCAAAAGATGGAATTCTAATTGCTCTATCGATAAGTGATTGGGGTTGTACTAAGTAATTCATATATTTTAAGTTTTAAGGTTTATATCTTGGGGATACTTCCCCACTCATTTACTATGTAAATATACGAAAAAAAATTGGAATAAACAAGCTTTTTCTTACTTATTTTTTATAAAATTGTAATAAATTTGGTAAGTATAATTTTAAATTTGGGATATCATATGAACACAAGCTAATTGCAATACGATTTGATTCAGAAACTGCTTTATCAATTACATTTCCGGTAGAGTCATATCTTTGTTCTGTTGGTCCTGTTACTCTCCATCTTAATGATACTCCCACATAATATGGTTTTTTCTTATATTTTCCATAGTTGACTTTAGTAACCTCATATATAGGAGAACCTTTATCATTTGTTTTTTGTATAAAGTATCTTTTAATAAAACCTCGATTATAATCCCTTTCAGTTGGGACAGGAATATGAGCATCGATATCAAATCGTACTCTTGTTTTATTTTTACTAATTTTTTTATATCTGTTGATATCCATAATTACTAGCTAAGATTTTTAGATTCGTCTGCTTCCTCTTGTGTTCCTGTTTTAGTATTTTCCTTTAGAGGACCTGTACCACGAACTAGATTTCTTAGTTGTCCTTCAATTTTAGTACTCCATAAATTTTGTTCGATACTATGTGCAACATTTACTACTTGGAATACTTTGTTTTTATATTTAGTAGGTAAATCTAATATAGAAAATGTATCACCTACTCTAATTCCACTAACTCCATGTATCGTAAAATTGAATTTAATAGGAAGTAATGGAACATTGAGAGTAGAAGTAGTACCAGATGATTCACTTAGTTCTCCATCAACGGAACATGTACCTTCATTTAATTGTTGTAATTTTTTTAACACATTAGAATCTGCCCATGAACCCACTAAAACAATTTGATCTAATGATACAGTATCAAACCCATCAGGACCCAAATTATCAACAACATCCATATCAGCATCTCTATCTTGTGGTTTTGGAATTACTAATGCATTATTTGCAAAAAACTCATAGTTTGATTTCTTTTCTTTTGCTTCAGCTTCTTCTTCTGGAGTATCTTTTAGTCCAACTCTTTCCATTGATGAATCAATATGAGATGATACTCCATCTTTTAATTTTTCCCAATTACTTCTGTTATCAGCTTCTTCTTGTTCTTTTTTCTCTGCTGCAATTTTTGCATCAGTTGTCATTGCTAATTGAACAGAATTTAGTGCTTCAAGTACCGTATCCTTTTTATCACTAAATAAACCTTTAAAATCAACTTCCTTATCTTCTGCATTTGGATTTTTAGGTGCATTAGCTAATTTCCTTGCAGTTGCCTGTGATTTCATAGGTCCTGTCATCTCAAAGTTTAATTCACATGATAAAAATGGAGATGCTGCTCCTCTTGATTGGAATCCAGCAAGTCCTACTCCTTTAGCTTCTGTCATTCTTCCTCCAAATCCTGCATCAATTATCTGTAGTTCTTCTTGTCCTTTTGGTCCGGGATTATTATTTTTTTTCCAATTATAATATGGATCTGAATCACTTGGTCCTCCTGGAGAATATATTTTTGTATGTCCTCTAACTACTATTTGAAAATTCCAATAAAGATTTGTAGCAGCACTTAATCCATTTAATAAATCATAATATACATCTTTAGTAACTAACCCATTTTTATTCATAGTATCACAAAAGAAATCGAAATTAATATATAAATCTCTAAGAAATCCCCATTCACCTGCATCTGCTACTTGATTTCCATACGTATTATCAAAACAAGCCTGGTCTTCAAAATTTAAAGGTTTAGTACATGGAAAATAATGTGATTCAGTAAGATTGGGTTCGTATGTTTGAGGATGTAAATTTTTGATTAATACATCACCTTTATCACTTTCTTCTGCTAACTCGTATTTCTTTTGACCTGAAGGTGATTCTGTTATGGGACTTTCTCGGGTATTTTTTGAATCTAACGGAGGTAATACCGAACTAAGCTTAGTTTTTTTACTAAGTGCACCAATTACATCAAACATAGGTGCAGTTTTATTGGGAATATATAAATAATCAGAATTAGTAGAAAACATATTTTTATGAGCTCTACAAATTGTATTATACCATTGTACAGTTCCTCCAGATTTAGATTCATTAGGACAATCTCCTATTTGAAGAGCATCTGTATTTACATTATCCTGTAAATCTAAAATATGAAATGCAAGTGCACATCTAATATATCTTTTATCTGAAAACAACGGAACATCCGATTCTATTACAATAGGGTCACCATCATCTTTATTTTGTGAATTAAGTGTTGCTCCACCAGACATTTGTTTTCTTAAATCATCTATGATTTCTTTATCCATGTTAAGAAAGTTTGAGGCATCTAGCATCCAACTATCCTTCTTTGCCGCTTCTTTGTAGAGTTTAGTTATTCTTTTATGTGAAGGTAAATCGTTAAACATTTGTCTAAATAGAGATGTTCCTACTGGAAGGTCTTCATTATCTAATTCATGTTGTTTATATGTTAGTCCTGATTGAATATTGGATTTTCCGTTTGATATTCCTTTATGATGTTGTAAATATGCTGGTATTTCACCAATTGCAGTTAATTCTACACTTACTTCAAAGGTTTCATTATCGCCATATGTCATTCCGCCACCTGTAATTGTTCCTAGTACGGCATCATACATACCATGTGCATTTGTTCTTTTCTGTTGAATATGTCTTAAGTTATTATAAGCTACTATTGAACATTTATCCATTGTAGCTTTTTCTTTATAACTTATACTAGTATTTTCTCCCCATTCTACTAAAACCATATTTCCTGGTTCTAAAAAGTATTTAAGTACTTCCGTAGCTTGTCCTGAAGAATAACATATAATTGTAAATGATGATTTTTTACTTAATCCTTCATTACCTTGTGATATTGAAACTGAACTTATTATTGGAGAAGGTCTAAGTCCTCTAGAATCATTTTCTGCATATTTTGATGTTGCTTGACCTCCTGGATATTCAACTCCTATCCTACCACTTTTACCTGTATCACCATACCTTGTTGCGAATGAATCATTTGTTGGAGATGATTCCATTGTTAAAAAATTATCAAGACAAGATGTTACTCTAATCCAAGGCATAGCTTCTGATGCACGAACATTACTGCTAGCTTTTGCTTTGATGGTATCAAATATTCTTTTATCTATATTACCTAGTTGTGGAAACGACATAAAACCTATTATTTTTTAAAATTCTGTACTATACTCAAATAGTTAACTGGTACTCTCAATGTTGTTCCATCTGGAACAGAAAGTGAACCATCATGTATATTGTTAGCAGTTGCTATAATCCACCACAACGATACATCGGAATAAAATTGATGTGCTAAACTATCTAATCTATCTCCTTGTTGTGTTACAATATATATATCGTTATCAGATAATGGTATATTTGGATATATTCGAGAACGATAAACTACTCTACCATCATCTAATTTTTTTGAACTATTATTTTCGTATCTACTTGCCATAATTTATCTTTTCCAGTTCGCTAATGATGGGTTTTTTGCAATTAAATCATCCAATTCTTTAGTTTTTATCATACCAAGTTGTTCACCAGCTGAATTAATTACTGCATAGTTTACTTCTGCATAAGTTTGATCTGGATTTATAGTGTATTTAATATATACATCACCAGGATTATCAGGCCATGGTTCATCAGGACTAAAACCTAAGAGAATATAATCAGATGGTACTTGACTTTTTGGTATTATTTGTACATCTTTATGGTAAAATCTATTGTTTGTAAACTTTTTAGATTGTGCTTCTGTTAACTGTTTCTTTGTTTCCATTTCTTTAGATGCAACAAGTGGAGATTTACCATCCAATTTATCCGCAGATGCTCCTTGACCTGCTACTGGATCCGTAATTCCTTTTCCTTTATCAGCAATACTTTGTTTTACATCTTTAGCTTTATCTTTTAAACTTTTAAGTGCACCTTTTGCTGCAGATTTTGCATTACCAAATGCAGAACTTCCTTTTCCTGTTAATACAGTAACTGATGATTGTCTTTTCTTTGTTTCTTTAACTATAGGGGTTTCAGTAGCCGTACCACCTCTATTTTTTGCCTCTAAATCTATTGCATCTTTATCCTCTGTACGTTTTTTATTTATAGCCTCAACAGCTGCTTTAGAAATTTCCATATCATATAATCTATCTTCTGCTCCTACTGATTCTATAAACTTCATAGAAAGTGCAACATCTATAGTTTTTGGTAAATATCCAATACTACCATCTATTTCCCAATTTGATTCATCAGGTATTGTATAAGTTAATGAATCTACAAGAACTTCTCTATCTACATACATATCACCCAATCTAAATGTTATAATAGGAGGAGTTGTTAATCCTGAACCAATAGTGGGATATGTATATGATGTTAATATTTTTAATTTTTCCCATATAATACCTAATTCAGTAGGAGATGCTGCCATTAATTTAAGATTAAAAGCTAAACTTCTCTCAACACCATCATATATGTGAAATGAATATGGATTACCTACAAATTTATTAGCACTCCAAGAAGGAGTAGATGTTTCCGTTAAACCACTAATTGTAGCTCTAAATACAACAGGCTTTTCTGCACCTATTTTTTTAAACCACAATGGAATAAAGTCTTTGAATTCTTTTTCACCAGATTTCATGAAAGCATTATCTACCATTGTAAAATCATCAGATGGAGATACTGTGTTTATACCATCACCTGTACCGAGTTTATAGTCTTGAAACATTACGTTTTTAGAACCATTAGCTTTTGCGTATGGTTCTATTCCACTTTTTGTTTTATCTTTACTAGTTGGATCATATTTATTAAATCCAAGTCCTTGCATTCCGTATGTACGACCGGGTCTATCCCCTTCTTTTCGATTTATACCATATATGGGTGATACTGTATTTAAGTTTATTCCTAACTTTGTATTTTTTTCTAATTGGTCTAACGTGGTGACTATTCTATCTGCTTCTCTTACACTAGAATACGTATTATCGTTAGAAGTAGATTCTACTGCATAATTTAAATTAGCTGTGTTACTTGCATCTCCTGCACCTTCACCGAATAAAGCTCCACGTATTGTATCTTTAGCTACACCCAATCCTTTTCCAAGAGCTTGTTTACCAATTGTTGTTGGGTTTCCTCCTCCTGTATCTTTTAGAAACTTACCTACTAATGTTCCATTTGGTCCATATGAATCTAATGTAACAGGATCAGTAGATTTTAAATCTTTAAATTCGTCTTTACCGATTAATCTAGTTGGTATTGCATTTGTAGGAATTCCTAATTTATCATTTACAAAATCTCTTGCTTGTTTAATTTTTCCACCTATTAATCCACCATCAGTACCTTGTCCTCCAACATCGGATGTCATTTCTTCAACAGCAGGTGTTGAACGAGTTGCAATACGTGTTGCCTCATTACCATATATAAGTGGATTATTTATCTCTACTAAAGATTTAATACGAATTCCACTTGTTTCTTGTTCTATGAAAGTTTCAGAATCTTTTTTAACTGCACCTTCTGCTGAACTTCCACCTGGAAATAATAATTCTTTATTTTGAAATAATTCTAATATTGTAGGCATAATTTATTAAGCTCTGTTTAATTTAAATTTATTCACTGCACTTCTTTCTCCTCTATCCATAACTACATTGGTAACTTTATCTCTATCTAAATAAATATCTCTCTGTGATGATGTTGCTTGTATTAATTGGTCCATCTTATTTAACATATTTGTTTCATATTCACTTAACGTACCACCTTCTATTGCACCAGCTTCAGATGATTCTCCTCCACCGAAACCAAATATCTCAGCAACAAGTGCAATTCCTGCAGATGCAGCGGCAATACCAATTAAAGTAGGTAATGCAAATATTCCAGCTGCTCCTAAGAACATCAATGAAGCTGCTAATCCCATAAATGCTAATGATAATAATCCAATTGGTGCAATTGTTCCCATAATTCCTTGAAGTAATGGAGTAAGTTGTGTTAATGTAGTCATTACACTTCCCATTCCTCCTCCAATCATCTGAAGTCCGAAACCTACCAAATTCAGCCCAACCCCTAATAATATCATTACTCCTGATAATCCTAATAATGAAGGCAATGCCAATGCTGATGCTAATCCTAAAATTCCCAATGAATATGCCAATGCAGCAATTTTGGCTACATTTTCTAATGTTACAACTTCTAAAACAGAAGATAATCCAGTAGCAAATGTACCCATACTTTCACTCATTGTTACAACTGCGGATGTAATCATTCCAAGTGCACTTCCTAGTACACTCATTCCAGCCCCAACCATCATGATTGCAATTCCTAATCCCATCATCACACCTACTCCCATTCCACCTAATACTCCTAAAATTGCTAGTGAAGCTCCTAATGCTAAAAGAGAATACGCAAACAATCCAACAAGTACTACTTGTTTTAAAGTTATACCTGCCATGAAAGTACCCAAGGCGGGTAATAATAATGAAAATCCTGCTGCTGCCATCATAATTCCGGCACCCATCATCATTGCTCCTGCTCCAATTAATGCTAAACTTGCACCCAATCCAACTCCTGCTGCAATTAATGCGGCTAATCCAAGTGCACCAACTCCAGAAACCATTGCTGTTCCTAATGCAATTAATGCAGGAACTAAAGCGGCTATTCCTCCAGCTGCAAGTGGTCCAGCTATTGCTAGTAACATCATTGCAGGTATACCTGCTAATAATATTCCAAATGCCAATCCTGTAAGAGCAACTGCTCCAATACCAGCAAATGTACTAGCCATAGCGGTTAAACCAGGTGCTAATGCAATTAAACCTGCTCCTGCTCCTGCTCCTAAGAGTGAAACTCCTAACATACCAGGAAGACCTGCTATTATTGCTACAAATCCAATTGCTGTTGGTATTAGGTTAAGTGCTCCGAAGAGAACTTTTGCATTACCCATTGCTTTTAATCCACCGGCAAGACTCTTTAATGATTTACCAGCTCCTCCACCTTTTGCTCCCTTTGTATCTGGAACTTTTACTTTATCAGCTACACTAGATGCTCCTTTACTTGCAACAGATTTAGCTCCTTTAGCAGCTCCTCCACCAATACCCATCATACTACCAACTTTGATAGCTGCTGCTTTTGCTAAATAGATAGGGTACATAATTAAATGTTTCAATCCTTTTTTCAAACTACCAACCATACCACCCATATCCATTCCAAGTGCTTTGAATCCTGTTCCCATTTGACCAGCTGCAGTAACCATACCACCCAATCCTTTAAGACCAGTACCAAGGTATTTATTTAATCCTGCATTTATTGATTCTCCTGCTACTGAAAAGTTTTCTGATATTACACTACCTAATGAACCTGCATTTTCCATTTTAGAGTTCATCTTCTGCAATTCTGCAACAGATACACCTAATAAATCAGCAGTTTGTTTCTTTTGGTAGTAATCCATTTTATTGAATGCATCTATACCACCAAGTTCTTTAAGAGTTTCTCTTGTTGCTCCTTCTATATCACCCGCATATGCAAGTTCTCTTGCTTTGTTAAGATTAATGTTTCTACCTAACATTGCCCCTAACTCTAATTCTTTTGTTACAGATGATTCGAAATCAAGTAATCCTTCTGCTATACCACTAAGTGTGGCCATATTTGTACCAAGTTTAGCGGCATATCCTGCAGCTCTTAGAATGTTCTCACCACCATCTTTACCAAATAATGCAAACTCTTCAGCTGAATTTGCTAAATCTCCCATCAATTGGGCTGGAATGATTCCATTTTGTTTTGCAAATTCTTGAGAGGTTTTTGACATATCTAATGCCACATCAGTTGAATTTCCATTCAACATTGAAAATGAGCTTACTAATTTGGTTGCCTCACTACCACTAATACCCATATTGGTAGCCATTAAACCAACACTTGCTTGTAATTCAAACGTTGCTTTGTTCGTATCACCAAGTGCTGCACTTAAATCTTTAGCAGTTGTTGCTGCATCACTAAATACTAATGATAATACACCAGCACTTCTCCCAACACCATCTGCTTGGAACATTGAAGTTCCTAATTCTGAATTTACTTCACCAATCTTACCAACAACTACACCAAATCCTGATATTAAACCACCTACAGCTCCTGTTATGTTACCATATAGAGTTTTAACGGTCATTAATGTACCTTGAATAGTTTTCTTTACACCTTCAAGTAGATCATGTTGGGATTGTATTAACTCTTTTTGTTCAGAACTCATGTCAGCATAATTCTGTGCTAAACTATTCTGTTGTTTTAGTGATTGAATAACTTTAGTATTTCCATGAAGAATCGTACCAAGAGATCCCATCTGGTCGTTATACTCATTTGTAAGAGCCGCTCGAGCTTCAACATCTTCCGAACCCAATTGTGCAATACTTCTATTGAGTTCTTGGATTTTAGTTATAGTTGATAGACCTTCTTTATCTATTGAAGTAATATCAGTTTTAAATTTAGTATTTTCTGAAGCTAATCTTAAACCTTCTGTTTGTAGGTCGTTTAAATCACCATACATAGAACCCATTGACTTGATAGAGCTTTCTTCACCTTTCAATGCATCTAACTTTTCTTGTCTAAGTTCTGATATTTCTTTTCTAAGTTCTTTTTGTTTTGAAATGAGAGATTCTAACTGCTTTTGTTCTTTTTCAGTTAGCGCAATAGATTTCTTCTGAAGTTCAATCTTTTCAGCTTGTACCTTCTTAGCTTCTTTTAATATCTCAGCATCATTTCTTGCCATTATAGTCTATTCCTAAGTTATATTATTTACTATAATCTGCGAAAAGCTTATCTAACTCACGCTTTTCTTTTTCGATTTGTTTCATCTTATCGAGTACTGCTTTAGGCATACCAGCTTTCTTAGCTTTATCTAAATGTCTCCTTGTAGTATTGGTTTTAACACCATCAAAGAAATCTCCGATAAACTTACTAATACCCAATCCCTCGTTTATATTTTTTTTAGCCATGTTGTCAATCCTATATATTTGTTCTTATATAAATATAAGACAAAAAAAAAGTGAGGAAGTATTACCTCCTCACATTTACATTTGGACCTCGTCCTCCTTTTTTCTTGGAGGCCTTGTCATGTTCTTCTTTTTCTTTTTTCTTAGCTTCTAATAACTTTTTGAAATAGAAATTTCTCCAATGGATTGGCATGAAGTAAACTTCTGACCAAGTAAATCCATTACCGTAATTAACCATTTCCCAAATTTGGTTATGAAGTTGGATCGAGTAATCACTCGGAAGGGTAAAAAAACCCAATCCCAAATGGGATATCAAGTGCCTCCTGCTCACCGGTTACATCTGAGGTGAAGTTGAATTTCAAATCCAAGTCAGGTGTAAACTCTTGTATGTACTTCCTAAGAGCTCTCGAATCTCTAGCAAGTAAACTGTTTTTTACGAAATTATTAATATATGCTCTATCTTCATTACCACCCACATCTTGAATCATGTATCTCAATCGAGTTGTAACATCTTGTGATACTACCTCACCTTTAGTTAATCTATTAAGTGCTTGTATTTCAGCATTAATATCTTTTTCATCTTTATGTGTTAGTAATCTAAATATAATTTTTTTCTTACCAAGTGGCAAATCAAAATCATATCTGTTTTCTGAATTTAAATTCTTTTCATCAACTTCTTTAACTTGAACTTTGGAAAGGTCTATGTTGACTTTTTGTTTTTCTCCTGATGATGGGTCTGTTATCTCTACTTGATAATCTTTTCCATATCCTAAGATACGTGTTGCTAATAAAATAGCATTCTTATCACCAATGAATATATCACCTACATCAACTCCACTATCTACAACTACAGATTCGAATAATTTATCAAGTACCACTCCTTTTTTAATAAGGTTCTGTGATGCTAATATATCCTCTTCTTTAGCTGTCATATACTTTATTTCAATCGTACCCTTTGATAAAGGATTTGATTCGGGATAAAGTTTACCCTTAGATGGAAGATCTATTACTTCCGTTGGAAAATCATACTTTGCCATAACTTCTTTAATTGTTTTGTTCGTATATAAATATATAACTTTTAAAAAATGAGAAAAAAAAAGGCTCTCACTAAGAGAACCTTCTTCACTAAAATATATTTAATTTGATTATTAGAATTCTAAGATTGCGTAATCATAAGATAATGTTAACGTGATTTCTGCTGGGTCATTTGAACTCCAATCTAAATCATTAAACACTGCGTTATTGATAAATGCACCTTTAAGAGTCCATTGTTCAATCTTATCACCAACTGGTCCTAGTAGGTAACATTGGATATCTTTCTTATAGAAATCTGCATATCCATCTCTACCTGTAATAGATTCGTGTGATGTTCTCACCCACTCCATTACTGCTTGAGCTCCACTTGGAACGATTGGGTCAAATAATGTAATTTCTACATCTTGCCATTCTCCCTTACCCTTTAATTTACGTTTAACGTTAATGTGGTCTAGGGTTATAGTTTCAAATTGAATTGAAGGTCTATTTGCTGTTTTTATTAGATATGAAGGGATACCATCGATTTCCATGATGAATCTGTTCTTCATCTTTGGTTCGAAATTCGTATAAAACATATCGTTAAATTCTAATACTTCTGCCATGTTGTTTTTCTCCTATTATATTAATAAATATATAGTTTTTTAGTTTTTAATTAATTATGCCGTAAAAGATGCTCCAGTTGGTAAAATATTGAAATCTAACACGATGAATTCAGCAGTTTTAGTTGGTTGTAAGAAAATCTGTCCAGCCAATATATTTCTGTCGATTACATCTGGTGTGTTATTACTCTCGTCCATTACCACTCTAAATGCATATAATCCTTGTCTTTGTTGTATTCCTTCTAAATAAGGATTCACAGTATTTAAGAATTTACCTCTTGTTGTAGAAGTATTTTGTTCAAATACTAAGTATCTTGATGTTGAAGCAATATACTTCTTAACTTTAATCATCAATCTTCTAACATTGATTCTATCAAGTGCCGATGCTTTATCTTGAAGAGTCTTTTGTCCAAATGCTACGATACCTTCTCCAGGGAACTGAGCGATTGGATTAATTTTTCCTTCATATAATTCATCTCTTTCAGCGTGTGTTAATCTGTTTAGTACAGATATAGCACCTACTATACCACCTCTATTTAAACCTGCTGGTGCGAACCATTCGGCTGCAACTGCATCGTTAGAAGCATATATCCCAGGCATCAATACTGATGGTGGAACTGAAATTAACTTGTTAGTTCTTGAATCAATTGTTTTAACCCATGGGTAGTATGTACCTACGTAGTTAGAATCAACTGCTGCTCCTTGTTCGATAGCTTGTGATATTGAATCACCTGCTCCAACAGAATCACCTATGAAGAAACAATCTTCTCTAGCTTCACACATATCAACTACTTTGTCAAATACATATGAGTGGTGTCTTCTTACAATACCAGGTGCAGATACCAAGTTGATATCAAAATCATCTGGGTTAGATACTGCTGCAATTGCTTTCACATATGCAACCGAACCTACTGCAATTGAAGTTGATAAGTTAAACCCTTGTGAGTTACCACTTGATATATTAGCTCCCAAATCGATAGATATTGTTGGGTCTATCCCATCAAATCCACCTTGGAAACCTACTGTAAATTGTCTTTTGTTCATATCAGCTGAAAGTGAACCGGTTAGTTCATATCCATATGCCTTAGTTCCTCCAACTACATTTACTGTTCCATCAAATGCAAATACTGTGTTTCCACCTTGTGTTGCTGATGTTGGTATTGGAGATAAATAATTGTTGTTATCTATCTTAACTTGAGCAGTTTCTAAATCAATACCACTAAATGATACATTTTTAGATGCTGAATTTGCATCAGAACCAGTATTAAATAATACTGATGGTACGATACTTTCTCCAAGTCCATGAGAACCAATATTACCAACGAAAATTGGATTGTAATATTTATCATGTGCAAATGGTCCAGCAACGATAGGATGAGCTCCCTCTGCAACACATTCTACTCTTACGAATTTAGAACGGTTAGGGTAATCACCATTTTCTGTTTGCTTTCCAAGTGTATCAATAACTAAGTTTCTATCACCAATTACTTTTTTGATGTAATTAGGAGAAGCTGGGTCTAAGTTTAAGTTATTATAAGTTTCTAATACTGATTTTCTTTTATCCGTATCAGAGTATCCTCTAATCATTAATGAGAAGGTAGCGTAATCAGTTGCATTAGATGAACCTGCTGCTTTTACATTAAATATAGATACTTTATATTCTTTATTGTATACAGTACCATCACCGATAGTATGTAATTTGAAAAGGTTGTGTCTTTCACCAGATACTAACTGAGATTGTATCCATGGTGTAGAAGAATGTTGCATATCAAACGCTAATGCTTGGTCTGCTAATGTAATCATAGATACTTGTTCTTGACCATTTGAAATTGCAGTAGCTGCTGCTTTTTCAAAGTAGTTATATGCGTATCCATCTTTAGTTCCTCTTGGATTAATACCGAAAACATCACCTATATCATTTCCAGCTGAAGGATTAATAGAAGCTGATATTCCAGATTCTCCTACAAGTGTTATTTCAAAAGCGGATGCTGATACAGATGCAGCTACTGCTGAACCTGCTAATGTTCCACTTCCTAAATGTGTTTCAAATAATGTTCCTATGATTTTTTGACCCGATACAGAACCACTACTTACTATAGATACTGGTGCTGTTTGGGTATACCCACCTTGATGACCAACACGAACAATAGTTACTGTTCCTGCTTCTCTAAGATAGTTTTGTACGGTATATCCTGTATAGTATGATCCATCAGGTGTACCGAAAATTTGTTCGAATTCCGATTGGGTGTTAACAATTGTTGGTACGAATGCTGGTCCTTTGTGAAAAGGTCCTATTACAGCTGCTCCGATTTCTCCAACTCCTTGTGATAAGAAAGAAAGGTCATTTTCTCTCGTAAAAACCCCAGGTGATACAATTTTTTCTGCCATGTTTATTACTCCTTGTTATATTGTGTTGAATGTTGATACTCTTATATAAGTATAATCTATTTTATCTAAAATACATTTTATGGGTTAACTTCCTCTAAAATTTCTTTATTTTTTTCAGTTGGTGTAAATGTATTAGTTTCTGGATCATAATTTCCATCACCATATGTATCATTTAAACCTTTAAAAAGTTCTTGCTCTTTCTGTACTAAATCAGAATGTTTATTTAACAAATCTTGTTCAACTACATCAAGCTCATCGATTCTTCTTTTCTTTTCTATTGCCAACTGTCCCAATCTTGTGAATACATTTGCAACATCTTGTCTCAAATCAGTTATTGATTGGACTTCTTCTTTTGTAAACTTAAGTGCTTTCGCCATCTTTTTTTATTTTTGTGAATTATTATGTAATATATATAAATATATAGATTTTTCTCAAACGTAAAATTTATCTCTAACTAACTGTAAATGTTAGTGTACTTGAGTAGCTACTCAATAACCCATTTGTTGAGTATTGTCTTACTCTTGCATATCTTGTACCAGTTCCAATATCAAACGAATCTCCTATTTCTGTAGTTTGTAAAAATACGTTTGACCATAATGTTTCATTAACCAATGGTGAAGAAAAATCTGAATTGTTATCTATTTGTACATCGTATACATCATTTGTACCATCTCCGGTCCAAGATAATTTAAGAGTACCATTTGTCCATACTAATGATGTTGGTGCACTACCACCTGTTTCATCAGAATGTGAATTTCCTCCTTTATTATGAGTTATATACCCATTAACTAAATATGTATCATTTGTTTCAACATCAATTGAAACTATTTCAGTTGTTGAATTAATAGCAACTATAGAAACAACATCAACTTCAGTAATATTACCTGAAACTTCTTTTATTAATTTATCGTTTGTATTAATGTTCATCATTTCTTTGAACCTATATTCACTATCACTACCATCCTTTACCAACATTGGGTGTTCACCAGTTGCAGTTACCTCTCCATCATTTATATTATAAATTCTACTAGCAAATGAATATGTTAAGTTTTCAACAGATACATCTTCTGCAGTTGTTGATAATGATGTAGCTGACCAATCTAGGAATGTACTTTCATCAGTACCTAATCCTCCGATTGAAAATCCTCTCAACTCATCTCCTTCTTCTAAATCCCCAACTTCTATAATAGTACCATCTGAAAGTGTTACAGGTGAATCTACGGTTAAACATAATGCTGCTGAGTTTCCATCATATGAATCTACTGCAAAAACAGTTTTTCCGATATTTGTATTATATCGTGTTGCGTGGTCATTAAAACCATCATTAAATTTTCCATTAAGTGTATGTGACTGTGCACCTAATAAGGTTGTTTGTGAACTTGCTCCTTGTGGGTTTATTGAACCAACTGTAATTACGGCAGTTAAATCTTGATTTGATGCTATACTTAAAAAACCAGCAGTATCTCCTGAAGAATTGAAAGTTGGAGTTACTGACCAAGTAAAGTTTTGATATCTTGAAGATATCTGTGTAAATTTAGAACCTGCTCCTGAGAAACTCATATCATATGTTTCATTAGTAGCTTCTACTGCATATGTAAATCCTCCCAAGGTTGAATCTACAGAATCAATTGCATAATCATCTAACTTTACAATAGTTCCTGCTGAACTATTTATTGCATTTAATGATACATTCGAACTTTGAGTAATTCCACGTGCTCCTGCTAAACCATTTAAACTGAGTGTATCTCCTGAACTTCTTGCCATGTTGTTGTTTCCTATATATTATAAATATAAACTAATTCGTCTATCCACTTATCCTTATTTGTGAAATTTTCTTTCATATATGATTTTAAAGATAAGAACCATTGATTCTTTTCTTCATAAGGAGTATCCGTTAACTCTCTATAAATATCACCAAATTCTTTTTTAGTTGATGCACGATAAGGATAATTAAAATCTTTACACCAAGTTTTGTGTAAAATTGGTAATTTACCATAATCTACTGCTTCAAATATACCATATCCAAACGGTTCATTATTAAAACATGAATGTGAGATACCCCAATCCATATTATAGAATGTATCTCTGTATTCAGACTTATAATGATAAGTTTTCATTTTACGAGTATCCATTTTCAATCCGTTTTTCCAAAGAACATTAAATTCACTTGAATTAGTGAATACATATGATGGAAGTCCATCTAAGTAACGTGGATTCTTTCTACCTTCACTTCTTGCTGCAAATCCAATTCGTTTTGAATCAGATAATGGTAAGTTTTGTTTAAATTCGTAAAAATTAGGTATATTTTTGTTTTCTATCAATATATCAAATAAACCAACCCATATAGAATGACTTGATATCTCATTTATTTCAGTTTCCCATACTGAATCCATATATGGGTGTTGTGCAAATGAACTATCATTTCCCATTGATGATTTTAATATATGATCTACTGAGTTATGTAATATGTTTGAATGTATTTTGTCTTTATTCTCTACTATTACTTTCATTGGAGTATAATGTCCATGTAATATATTAATTCTTCTTGCTCCGTTACATAATTCTTCAAATTTTTTAATATCATCACCATGCCAATGAGCTTCTATTGGAAATTCATAATCTTCATGTCCTTTTGGTTTGTTTCTATGTAAAAGTAGAATAGGTTTTACCTTTAATTTAGGAGCAATTAACTCCATCCATAAATTTACCCATGTATCAGTACCAGCATTTACCCAAGGGCCACCACCTGTAGTATAATACACATCATATACCATAAATTTATTTTTTTACAATTATTTTTCCTACAAATGTAGTTGAGAATACAATAGTTACTCTGTTTGCTGAATTTGATGTTACTGATTCTGCTTGTTCTTGTTGTGAAGTTGAAGTATTCCAACATTGTACTATTGGATATTGTTCATTTAAGTTGTGGTCTACTGCATATGAAGATGCTCCACTAACTGTTTCTTTATGAGTAGTTAAATCTGTTATTTGTGAAGAACCACTAACGATTCCACTTGGAACACTTGTAAAATTACCATAATTTAGGTAATATGTTCCATCTTCACCATCTAATA
>Ga0257110_1000295_pt1 | contig 25370 bp, 7 predicted proteins | sample LP_taG_7_FD_190184 | JGI IMG/M metagenome (GOLD analysis project Ga0257110, IMG submission 190184) | Marine microbial communities from Northeast Subartic Pacific Ocean, Canada - LP_J_2015_P26_10m | ecosystem: Environmental > Aquatic > Marine > Oceanic | place: Canada: Northeast Subartic Pacific...
CATTTGATTCAGTAACAAAGGAATTTGTTCAAGAATCCATAATAACAGGAGATGAGACTAATTTAGATATAGAACCAATATATTATACATTTGGTAATGATGATGATGACCTCAACTTTCCAATACGTCCATTGATTGATTATAATAAACAGTTATTTGGTAAACCAACAAACAGTATTATACAAACTTATGATAATAGTTTCGAAAAAACCGCTCAAGGAAAGTTTAATCCACAAACGGTAACAGTAAAATTATATAGACCTCTTAGGGGTGATTTACACAACGGAACACCTTCCATTGAACGGATAATCAGAGATTCTTATATTGATAAAGTATTAGTATATCCTCGTAGTGAAGTAAAAGTAGTTAATAACTTTTCAGAACCCAACTTTAAAATCGATATGGGTACTTATGGAAAGTCTGTAGGAACTGATTTAAAAAGTTGGAATGAGTTATTAGATACAAATCTACAAACATCACAACAGATTATAGATAAGTACGTTAGTGCTTCTTCTCATACTAATATAAATGTTAACTATTCTGATTTCTCAGAATTTGTACATTATTCATCTGCAGTTGAAAGAGTAAACAATTTTAAATATAAATTAGAATTAGTTGAGGGGTTTGATAGTAGAATTAAAACATTAAAACAGGTTAGTGGTTCAGCTGCTTTAACAAATATATCACAATCAATTACTAGAAAATCTGCAGTAGTTAGTGGAATGGATGGATGGGAAAAATGGATGTACACAGAACCATCAAGTTCTTTATACTCACATTATAGTTCATCTAAATTTACATTCCAACCCTGGCCAAAACTTAGAACACAACCACCATTATTACATTCTGCAACTTCATCTACTGCAATACACTATTATAATAACTTAATAGAATCTGCAAGTTACTTCGATGCAATGAACGATGGTAGGTTAACAAAAACCATCCCAGCTTCAATTGTTGAGGACCCGTTGAATAAAGATTATGTTTTATTTATTGATATGATAGGACATCACTTTGATATTACTTGGGCTTATGTTAAAAAATTAACATCTATTAATAGTAGAGAAGAGCATCCATATGATGGGATGCCAAACAGTTTACTTTATGATGTTGCAAAATCAATGGGTTGGAAATTAACTCATGGTAAGGATAGAGCTGAACTATGGAGTTATGCATTGGGTACTGATAAATTCGGAAACCCAGTTCAATCAGGCTCATTAGCATCTAAACCAATTGAACAATATACAAACGAAATTTGGAGAAGGATTGTAAACAACATTCCATATCTTCTAAAAACAAAAGGTTCTGCGAGGGCGGTTAAGGCACTAATTGCAACTTACGGTATCCCACAAACATTCCTATCAATTAGAGAGTATGGTGGACCTGTAATTAAGGAAGTACGACAATATTGGGAACATGAACGATTCGTATATCATCAAAGATTTGATACGGATAACTATTTAACTGTACCATTTGGTAAAATAAATGATATAGACCCAATAACATATAAAAACAGAGACCCTAATCCAATTGATACAATTGAACTTCAGCTTCAACAGAATATGAATAGGGATACTGCTATATTCAATAAAGATAATAACTTTGCAGTAAGATATGAAAACACATCAATTGCAAAAAAAGCTAAAAAAGGTAATATTCATTTCTATCTAAGTGGTAGTAGTGGATACAAATCAGCATCTATTAATAATATAAATCTATTTGATTCTAAGATGGGAACTTTAATAGTTCAAAGAGAAAAATCAGTTGATGATATCACACAAGATAATGAATATAAAATAATTTATCGTAGAAACCGTAGAGATAACATAATTGTAGATAAATCTGCAAGTATATTCATCTCAGGTTCTTCAGAACCATCATATAACGCCGCTTGGACTGGGAGTGGTACATTAACAGTAGGTAAAACATTACCATCTGTATATCCTGGTAGTGCATTGTATATGAGTGGTTCTATACAAGAATTAAGATATTGGGCACAACCACTTAAAGATATTGTTATTGATGAACATACTATGGCAAGAGAATCGTATCATGGTAATTCACCAACATCGTCTTACTTTGATTTAAAGTTTAGATTTTTACCTGATTCAAGGTTAAAAAATGTAAATTCATACGATTCACAACCATCACAACACCCAAACCAAAAAATATCAACTGTATTGGATGGAAGGATACTATCTGCATCTCTATATAACTTCGAACCAGATGACCTAAGAGGTGTAACCGATGAGTACCACACCAAAGTACCATCAGCGGGTGCTAACAATATTATGAATAATAAGATTAGGTTAGAACCGAATAGATTAAAGGGTGTATTAGATGTAGACCAGAGGAAAGAAACTTCTAAATATGATTCAGCTCCAAATGATTCAAATCAATTGGGTGTGTATCTATCTGCAACAAAAATGTATAACGAAGATATCTACAATCATACAGGTTATTTTGATATAGATGATTATATTGGTGACCCAGATAGTAGAGAAGGATTCACAGAACAAAACGAACAATTAGATTACCTAAGAAGGCAAGTATTTAAGAAGTACAGTACAAAGAATTTAATTAACAGTACAATTGATATTCTTGCAAGATATGATTTCTCTGTATTTGAACAAATCAGACAAACCGTTCCTGCAAGAGTAGATTACAACTCAGGTATTATAATTGAACCACATATTTTAGAAAGACCTAAAGTTAAATCTAAGGCAAAACTTACTAAAACAGAACCATTCTATCAAACCGTAATATTACCACCAGAAAAACCTGTTCAGGCATTTACACTTCCATTATCTGCTTCAATAGATACCTCACCAGTACCAACAATGACATACCCAACGTATGAAACTGAGATAAGTAGTGGTATGGCTCCTAATATTACTATGGATACGATTCCGTTGAATTCTGAGATAGCGGTTAAAGTTGTTCCAATTATGACCTACCCTACTTATGATAATTTTAAATCCAATAATATTCCAAATGCAACTGGAAGTGTTGGGGCAGAATATCCAACGTATAAAACTAGGTTATTTTTAACTCAATCAAGTGTTTTAGAAGGTGAGTATCCATCATACGAAACGAATTTATATTTAACATCATCAAAAGATTTAATAGGTGAGTATAGAGATTATAATACTAAAATTAATTTAGTAGAACCTAAAATGTTCACAGGTGATTTCAAAGATTACAACACTAAGTTAGGTATATTAGATAATCAGAACATAGAAGGTGATTTCAAAGATTACAATAGTGAATTAGATGTATTGGATAATCAGAACATAGAAGGTAATTTCAAAGATTACACTACTGTAGTGGATGCTGTAAGAAGTATGTCTGCAGATTATACAAACACACCTGATATATTACTAAATACACCTCAGAGGGTGGTTGGGAAATATTACTTACTTGATGCACCATTACAGGTATCACATTCAATATCAGTTACTAAAAAAGATTTAGAAGATAAGGCATTATTAACTGCTAAAATACCATATAAACCATCACAGTATAAATTTACAATACTAATACCATCTGCATCAGGTGATGTAGGGTTTGGATTGGGTTGGATTACTGGTTCGAATGGTAGTTGGAATTATAACCCCATTGGATTGAGTGTTATAAACCAAAGAGGTGCGAGATATGCGAGAAGTACAAACTATTTTTATAGTTCATCATTATCTGCATCTATGGGATTATCATATTCATCATCTCTATCCCCAGCACAGGCACAAACGGATGATTTACCATTAGCCGTATTTAATCTAAGACATTTAGGATGTAAAATGACATCAGATTCGTTAACAACCAATTCCGATGATACTCCAGATGGTAAACCTGTAATTGAAGTATTTCAGGCAGACCCTAATGTATTAATTAATACATCTAGAACTGCTGAAGAAGGTAGTTTAGATGTTGATGTACTAACAGGTCTTACAACACTTAATATTGATGAGCTATTTATTTCAAAAGAAGTAGTATTCCAAAGAAGAATGGAATATAGAAAAGAAAAAGTTAAATTCCGAAGAAAAACTCAAGGGTTAATTAACATTGAAGAATCAAGACGAGATGAATTTGATTTAAGAATCCAAAACTCCGAAGATATCAGTAGTAGAGAATCTGCAAGACAAGATGAGTTTGATATTGTAAACAATCCCGCAGTTATTCAGATGGAAATTGAAGAAAGAGAAATTAAACCTTTAATTACAAGAGAAGAACGTGATAGGATGATGGAAAGTGGAGAAGGCCCACAAGAGGTTAGATTCATAGATGGACAACGAGTTAATGTACCAGTCAAATACGATTTTGTTAAACCAAAGTTTAGTGGGTTAGCATTGAAGTTAAGTGAATTACCAATAGAAGAACGTTCAGAATTTATCGAACAAAATGAGATAGATGAAAAAATACTTAAACAGTTAGATATTCCGATGAGTAGAGAAGAAGAAAAGAAACGGTTTAATTCAGAAGAACGTTTTATAAAAAAAAGAGGTAAATAATGGCTAAGAAACGAGAAGAAAGAGAATCTAAGGAAGATTTAGGTAAGTTATCTAAAACACCATTTGGTACTCCAAAGGGAAAACCTTCAAAGTTTGTTCCTGAGAGAGAACCTAAGCCTGAAGAGTATTTAGAAGATGTTAGATTAGATGATATCATCACACCAGAACTTCCACCTGCAGAAGATGTTGAAGTAGAGGATATGGGTAAGCTTACCAAACAACTGTTACAGACAGAAAAGACAAAGTTCAATCCAAAACCACTTTCACCGAAAGTATCAAAATCAAAAGAAGATGAATTGGAAGATATCATCAAATCTGTTGAGAAGGAAGTTGATACTGCACAGAATATTACTGGAAAACCCAACATTGATGATAGTGATAGAACATCTGAGGAAGATTTAATAGATAAAATAACAAAGCAGGAAAAGGAAATCAAAGTAAAATTCAAACCTATACCTGTAAAAGTTGTAAAGGCGATTGAATTAGATGAAAGAGATAGGGTACGGTTAGAACAAGAAGAACAAAAACGTAGAGAGTTGGATAAGGCACGTGCTCTTGCACTTAGTGAGGCTATAGATGATGAAAATGAGAGAAGATTACTATTTGATGCGGAGATACAACAACAAAAAAAGGAATTTCAATTCTTTTTAGATGACAAGTTTCCTGAGTTTAGTAAACGTAACTCTAAAAATCTTCAAAAGTTTAGTCCTGAAGAAATAAAACAACAAGAAATTGATTTATTGAACGATAAGAAACAGGTAGCGTTGGATAAAGAACGTATCAAAGAAATCAAAAAGGCTTTACAGACTAAAAAAGTTGTAAGGTTAAAGGCCGAACAAATTAGAAAAGCTGAAGAAGGTGATTTTAAAGTTAACCGAATTAGAAAAAGTGAAGTTCATACGTTTTTTGAAGGAGATGTACTGTTAGAACAAAAAGAAAAAGCAGAACGTAATCCTGATATCAATAATGAAACAGAAGTTCAGACTAAGTTAAGAGAAATTGCTTTGATGGAAAGAAAATTAGGACGTAAAATAGTACCACATAGAGATATTGTTGAAAGTGAAGAATCCGATTTTGACTTAAATTCAGATATTTCACCTGATGATATACTTATAGTAGTACCAAAGGATAATGAACCTCTTAAACAGTACAACAAATTAAACAAATTACTAAACATTAGAAAAACACTAGATATAGATAAAAGCGAAGATATCGATTACATTAAAACTAAGAATAAAGAACGCTCTGAAGAAGTATTATACAGAAAGAGCGAGAGAAATTAACTTTTTTAATAATATTTCTATATTTATTAGAAACCTCATATTTATTAATGGTTGAAATTAAATAATTTGACATGGTGTCGAATTAACTTAAAAATATTTTTTATCATATTTATAAGAGAACAAAGAAAATACAAAAAGGTAACACATTATGGGATATTTAGATAATTCGTCAATAACAGTAGATGCTATTCTTACTAAAAAGGGTAGAGAATTGTTGGCAAAAGGAAGAGACTTCTTCGTAATCAGTCAGTTTGCATTAGCAGATGATGAAGTTGATTATGAATTGTGGAATGCGGCACATCCACTCGGTTCTGATTACTACGGAATCATTATTGAAAATATGCCAATTGTAGAAGCAGTAACTGATGAAAGTTACTCTTTAAAATACAAACTACTAACATTACCGAAGAATACAATTCGTATTCCTCAGATTGTTCCGAATCCAACGGACGTTACTTTAGAAGAAGGTGGAAACCAACAGGTTATTACACTTACTACTAAAAACGGTGGAAACGAAACATTAGGTTATACAGTAACATTAATCAACTCAGATGCCGCGAGTATAGTTGGTGATGGTAATGGTATAGCTAATAACGCTGACCCAGTCGGGCCAAATGAGGATAAGAGAAGTATTACTATCAGTACTAATTCAACATTTACAATCACTTCAAAAGTATTAGCAGATAATGTTGATATTTCGACAAGAGTAGTTGTTGTTGGAAATGAAACAGGTGGTAGAGAAGAAATTACAATAACAGTAACTAATAACCCAGATATCTCAGTAGGTAATACTATTGATGGTGGGACATTATAAAAAAATTAATTTAAAAGGATAAAGATATGGCAATTTTACCAGCAGGTTCGTTCAATACATCAAAAAGAGTATATACGGCATTTAAAGTAGGAGATGTGGTCGAAGGTGGCGTTGAGAGAGTGACTAGAGGACTTTGGAGTGGTAACGTAGGTACGTTATCTTCTTTCCATACTTCTTCAGCACAATCAGCTTTACAGAAACAATATTACTACGAAGTTTTTAACGGGATTTCAACTAACTCACAAAATGAGAGTCAGTTCTCTGTAACTTACGGACATAACGATGGTAGTGGTTCATTGGGACAAAACGAAGATTCACCTTCAAACGCAATCTACTCACAGTACCAACAAATTCTTTTACCAGGAAATCAAAGAGTATTTAAGTTTAACAATGTTGCAACTCAACACGTTTACGCAATCAACCTTAACAGAGCTAGATTGAAAGATAGGTTAGACCCAGGAAACTTTATGATTACTCTTGGAGAACTTACAGGTAGTACAGTAGCTAACTCATCCAATCACAGAGGAATTAACAAATACGCGACAGGTTCTAACGTTTCATTAAAAGTTGGTGGAAAATATATTCAACTAATAGATGATTCAGCAGATACACAACAATCCGCTGGACAAGTTGGTAGAGTATATAATTTAGTATCAGGTTCTATTCTTAAAGGTGTTCATTCACCTAAGAAATATTACGGTGGTGTTTATCCTGAACAAGGAGTTGTTATTCTTAACGCTGATAAGTTGAATACTGAGTTGAAATTTAATACTGTAACAGGTTCTAACATTAATGGTGATAACTCATATAAGTTATTTACATCATTAAGTGGTTCGTATGATACTAGAGATGGTGGTAACAGACTTGGATTTCAAGCTAGAAATGAAGAAAGAGTACAATCAACATTCTATTTCGTAAGAGCTAAGAATGGTGAGTATAACTTCTCAAATAACCCATCGTTTGTGACAGGTTCAAATGGGGCGTTCAAACAAAAATCATTTGTGAACAATCCTAAATCTTACATCACAACTGTTGGATTATTTAATAGTTCACAAGAATTGTTAGCAGTAGCTAAGTTATCTAAACCAATACTTAAATCATTTTCTAATGAAGTATTAGTTAAGGTTAAGTTAGACTTTTAATAATTAACAATATGTAATTCAAAAATGCCGTAAGTGTTTAATATTCTTACGGCATTTTTTGTTTATACCCAAATCTTATTATTAATAAATTATAAATTCATATTTATAGTAGAATAATATAAGGATTAATATAATGGCAGAAGCTTTAAAACCTATAAACGGTGGTGGATTACAACTCTACCCATATAACGCCCATAAGAGGTGGATAGTAACTGATGTAAATTACAGAGATGATTTATATCAACATTCTATTGTCAAAGGTATTTCACCATTGTATAGAGAAAAAGTTCCACTATCCCAATCATTTGGTAATACACTTGTAGCAGATGATTCTCAATTAGATAATACAAATTCTAATACAACTTCCAATTTAGCTAAGAAAGAACAAAAAGTTATATGGTCTGGTCTAAATCAACAATTCTTTAAACATAGACCTAACAACGAAAGAGATTTATACACATCGGCATCCATATTTTCAGTACCTCATCAAAGATTAGGTGATGGTATATTACCAGGTTCAGTAGTAATTGATGATAAATCACAAATCGGTAGAATCGGTGAACATATTATTTTAGAAGATAGAAAGATTAATGAGTATCATGGTTATTTAGTAGATACTTCATTAAACACAAGTTCATACGCGGCATTTGGTGATTTAATGGGTTATTGGGGATTTAACGATGAAGTAGTTCCCGTTACTAAAAACATCGATAGTAAGATAGAGGATAGAAGTGGTTATCAGAATCACGCAGCTGGTGTTTCATTACAATATAAAACAGGAATTAAAACAACAGGTACTGCATCTTTAAAATCTGGTACTAAGGTATGTTTCAATGGTACTAATTCTTACATAAAGATAAATAACAAAAACAGATATTCTCCTGTAAAAGGAAATGATTACTCAATATCACTATGGACAGAGTTACCAGTATCTCAATCAGATGTTAGTTCAAACTATAATTGGATTCTAAATAAAAACGGAAGTTACAATGAAGAGTATGAGGCTAGAAAAACAAAAGAACAAAAAACCAGACAACGAAATTCAGATACTCCCATATTTCCATTTGATTTAAAAGTTTACAATCAATCCAATGGTGTTACTAAAAGTGGTAAGATATCTGCAACAATATCTGATGGACTTAGAACTGTAGAAGTTACATCATCAACAGCACTTAACGATGGTAATCAACATCACATAGTTTTCAACAAAACAGGTTCAAATTTAGAACTATGGGTAGATGGTACTAAACATGGTACTAAACCTATAAAACTAAAAGGTGATATTTGGAATGAGCACGATGTACTGTTAGGTTCAAAATATGTTACAGATGTAAGTAGATTTGGAATGATAACACGAAGTGATGTTAAAGTTATTGGAACTAATTATAACTCATTGACAGGTTCGTTAGATGAACTTAGATATTATAGAAAAGCATTAACTACTACTCAGATAAAAGGATTATCATCCAATGATTGGAACACAGGTTCAGCATATCAAGAAGATATTGTAGGTGAAGTATTTTATAATCATGGAATTGTAGTTGTATCAGACCCACGTCCAAAATATAAAAATGTATTAGTTGGTAACGGTGATTGGGGATATGCTTCAACAACAAAAGGTTTTACTGCAAAGTATAAATCTACAAAAAAATTATATGAAACTACCGTTGTATGTGAGGTTGGTTCATCTGAATTCAATGTTAGTACAAACCCATCATTGAGAAAAAATAATGATATTAGGGAAATGTTCTTAAAACCATTTGTTACAGGTTCAGATTTTTCACCATACTTTACATCTCTTGGATTGTATAATCAAAAGGGTGATTTAATAGCAATCGGTAAACTAGCTTCAGCAATACAAGTTAGAAATGATGTTGATATTAGTGTGAAGGTGAGATTAGATATGGATGGCCCATTTGGAACACCTGCCTATAGTGCATCTATATCAGATGCGGAATTAGGTAATAAAGCTCCGAAGGCAAGACAACAACCTCATATTTTACAAAAACGACCTGATGGTAAATATACTTGGAATCCACAAGGGTTTTAAAAAAATAAAAAGTTATGAATAAAAAAGGAAACTGGTCTCATATTCAAAAGATGAAGGGCCATAAAAGTGGGTTAGAAACTCGTATAGATGAACAATTACAGTCTAAGGGAATCGATGGTGAATATGAACAGCATGAGTTTGGATATACTATTCCAGCAACTCATCATACTTATAAACCTGATTTCAAATTACCAAATAATATCTATATAGAATCAAAAGGATGGTTCTTACCAGAAGATAGAAAAAAACACTTACTTATAAAAGAACAAAATCCCAATGTGGATTTAAGGTTCGTATTACAATCTCCAAATGGAAAAATATACAAAGGTTCTAAAACCACATATGCACAATGGTGTGATAAGAACGGATTCAAATGGGCAAAAAAAGAAATCCCACAAGAATGGATAGATGAAAAAGAAAAAGTAAATTTCTTTGGTTAATTCAATTATTTTTTGTATATTAGTACCAATATGGAAGAGAAGCTGCTATCATTATTAGAATCTATCTTAGGTAAATCTAAGAAAACAAGTGGGGATAACTATGCATTCTGGTCTCCATTCGTTAATCATCATAAACCTAAATTAGAAATAAACATAAAGTTAAACTCTAATGCAGATAACCCCTGGCATTGTTGGATATCTGATGAGAAAGGCAAATCAATACGTTCACTTTTCAGAAAACTGAAGGTATCTAAGGAAATATGGGATGAACATAACTCTATATTCAAAAGAAAGTATAGATACAAAACAGATTCAACTACCGAACAATCTAAGGTAGTTCAACTACCATCGGAGTATATTCCACTATGGAACTCATCAACATCGATTATACGAAAACACGCATTATCTTATTTAGATAGGAGAAATGTAACCCCTGCAGAGATATTAAAGTATCAAATCGGATACTGTGAAGAGGGGATATATAAACACAAAATAATAGTTCCATCGTATGATGAGAATGGAATGTTAAATTATTTCGTAGGTAGAAGTTTTTATGACACATCATTCAAACATAAGAATCCTGATGTATCTAAGGATATAGTTGGGTTTGAGATGTTTGTTAATTGGGATATGCCAATCGTAATTTGTGAAGGGGTATTTGATGCAATGGCAGTTAGAATGAATAGTATTCCATTGTTTGGTAAATCACCACAATCGGAATTACAAAAGAAAATAATCAATAAGGGAGTAAGAAGTGTGTATTTAGCGTTAGATTCTGATGCATTTAAAAACTCACTAAGATTCGCAGAATCCCTTATGAACAATGGAGTAAATGTTCACATCGTTGAACTAGAAGATTCAGACCCTTCAGAATTAGGGTTTAATAATATTAATGAAAAGATAGAAAATACTGAATTACTTTCACTAAGGAAGTTAATGGAGTATAAGTTATTAGGTGTATGAGAAAATCAAAAAGAATTAAGTATGATGGTACAATCAAAAAGATTTACCACATAGCTGATGTACATATCAGAAATTTAAAAAGGCATAAAGAGTACAGAGAAGTGTTCGAAAACCTATATAAGTACATTAAATCATCAAAAACTGATAATAGTGTTATTGTACTATGTGGGGATATCGTTCATGCAAAAACGGATATGACACCTGAAGTTATAGAGATGACACAAACATTTCTAAAAAAACTATCAGATATGTTACCAACCATTTTGATACCTGGTAACCATGATGCTAACCTAAATAACCCATCTAGGTTAGATGCACTTTCACCGATAGTAAATGCATTAAATCATCCGAATTTACATTATCTTAAAGATGATGGAGTTTGGAAGATGGGTGGAATTTCATTTTCACATTCCTCTGTATTTGGAGAATCGAAGGAAATCATTCCATCTGAAGAGGTACATGGTGATTATAAGATTGCCTTATACCATGCACCGGTAGATAAAGTAAAAACGGAATATGGTTATCAATTAGAAAATAAAAACGTTAAGGTCGATTCTTTTGATGGATATGATTTAGTTCTATTAGGTGATATTCACGTACCAAATCAATCATTAAATGAAGCAGGTACGATTAAGTATTGTGGTTCTACTATTATGCAGAATCACGCTGAGGCTAAGTATCCTGAACATGGAATCTTAGTTTGGGATGTGGATACAAAAGAATCAGAATTCGTACCAATCAAAAATGATTACGGTTATGTAACTATTGATGTAGAAGATGGTAAATTGGTTGGTAATCCAACAATACCATACAAACCTCGTATGAGGGTAAGAGTAAAGGATACAACTCAATCACAATTGAAACGAATCCTTTCAGATATGAAAGTAGGTAGACAGGTACAAGAGGTATCTATTCAGAAAGTATTAGCAGATACGAATGATAGCAAAGATTCTTCTTCTATTGTTCTACAGAATGTGAGAGATATTGCATTTCAGAATCAACTTATAGAAAAGTACTTATCCGATAAATACGTTATAGGTTCTGAAGAGTTAGATATAATCAGAAGTATCAATCAGGATATAAATAATAAATTAGGTGGACCTGAGGGATTAAAAAATATTATATGGAAACCAAAGAAGTTTTCGTTTTCTAATATGTTTTCATATGGTTCAAAGAATGTAGTTGATTTTTCACAAATGAAAGGTGCATATGGGATATTCGCTCCAAATGCTAGTGGTAAATCATCTCTATGGGATGCTCTATCATTTTGTTTATTTGATAAATGTTCTCGTACAACTAAGGCATTAGATGTTTTAAATTATTCTAAATCATCATTTGAATGTAAGATAAATTTTGAGATAAATGGGGTAGATTACTTCATTGAGAGGGTTGGTAAGAAATCTCCAAAACGAGGTACTGTAAAGGTTGATGTAAACTTTTATTGTATTGTTGATGGTGTTGAACACTCATTGAATGGTGAGGAGCGTAGAGATACAAACTCCATAATCAGAAAGTATGTTGGTTCATATGAGGATTTTATACTTACTGCGATGTCAAACCAATCTAATAGTAGTGGGTTCATAGAAAAATCACAAAAGGAAAAGAAAGAACTCCTTGCTCAGTTTTTAGATATGAATGTATTTGAAGAATTGTATCAAATTGCAAACGAAGAGATTAGAGAGTTAAGTGCTCTACTAAAAGATTACAAAAACCAAAACTTTACAGATAAGTTGGTTACGGCTAAGGAAGATTTTAAATCTAATACATTGGTACTAAAAACCACACAAAAGAGATTTAAGGAATATAATGATAAAAGGGTAACAGTTCGTTCTAGTATCTATGATTTAACTTCTACACTTAAACCTGTAGATAATACGGTTAGGGATGTTGATTCATTAATTAAATTAAAAGATAACCTAAATCAAACAATCCTCAACAAATCATCAGAATGTAAGGATTACCGAACTGAACTTAAAAATACAACTTTAGAATTGAATTTACTAAGTGATGTATATGGCTCATATGATTTATTCGAATTAAAAACAAAACACATTCAGTATGAAACCATTGTAAATAGATTAACGAATTTAGAAGAGGAAACAAAAGATTCAGAATCTAAAATAGAACACGCTCAAAAACATTTAGATGGAATTGGTTCGTTATCATTTGATGATGGGTGTAGTCATTGTACAAAGAATAAAAACACTCCATTTGCAAAACAAGCACATTCATTACAATCTGAGATTATAGAGTTACAGAACAAAGTAACATATAATAAGAAACAATGTTCTACACTTAGATTGGATAAGTTTAAGTATGATGTTACCACAATTCTAACACAAATATCAGATATTAAATCTAATATGGATTCTTTACAAAACGATAAAGATAAATTAGAATTAACAAATAAATCATGTAATTTAGAATTATCTGAATTAAAAACAAAATTAAAATCTGCAGAAGATAAAATAAAAATATCTATAAAACAAAAAGAATCTGTATCACATAACGAAGAGGTTCAGGTTAAAATCAATGAATTTAAAGAAGAGTTAGATGATATTGATTCTACTATTTTTGATATAAACGATGAGATTATAGATGTAAATGGTAATATAAGAATTGCAGAAAATACAATACAAACTGTAAACGACTCTATTGATAAATTAGAATCAATGGAAAAGAAGTATGAAGGATATGAGTATTATTTACAATGTGTTAGACGTGGTGGAATTCCATACGAACTAATTTCAGAAGTTCTTCCTAAATTGGAAGTTGAGGTAAATAATATATTACAACCAATTGTAGATTTCCAAATCATACTTAATACGGATGGTAAGAATATCAATTCATATATTGCATATGGAACTGAAGAATATTGGCCGTTAGAGTTGACAAGTGGTATGGAGAAATTTATAACATCAGTAGCAATCAGAACGGCATTGGTAAATGTATCAAACCTACCACGTCCAAACTTTATAGCAATTGATGAAGGATTTGGTTCTTTAGATACGGATAACTTTAATTCCTTATATTTATTATTCGATTACCTAAAGAATCAATTTGATTTTATAGTTACTATTTCACATATCGATAAGACAAGAGATATGGTAGACCAAATTATTGATATCACAAAATTGAATGGATTTTCGTCAATTAGATATTTATAGTTATAAAAAGAATATATGGAGATTAAATGCCTTTAGTTTTAAAGAAATCGTTTAGAGAGAGAATCAAAGACCTACCAGTTTTGATTGATGATAAATCAGCTTCATCGCCAAACTTTTTTAGAGTATCTGATGTCCCACAACTTCTTACAAAAGGTAAGAACCTTTTAAGAATAACAGGACATCCAACAAACCTTAAAGAAGGAACACAAATTCTTATTGATGTTAGAGATTCAAATGGTAATGATATATACTATGAGATTCCTGATTACATAGAAGATGATAAGAGTAGATTAATATCAATTTATATTTACCATGATAAAGGAGATGATAACACTCCCAATGGTGAAGCAATAATTACACTTATTGGTGTTGCATCAAAAAGAGAAGATGGAAGAGCCATACCTACAGGTTACAAAGGTAAACATAATGTTAGGTGGCAAACAAAAGTAAATGTTGATAGGGATAGAAAGAGTATTACTCCAATCATATTTAACCCAACCACCAAACTACCTCAGTTATCTATATCTGAGAGTATTGAGGTTTATAAGAATCAACCACACTCTGGGACTGGATTAAACCGTATAACTCAAACAGGTAAGGTTAGGTATATATTCAAAGGTAAAACACCAATCGCACAGATAACCGATTCTAGTGTTTTTAATCAGGAGATGGTTGGTAGTTCAATAGTTCTATCAAGTTTTACAGAACCAGCAACTCCCATATCTAAAAATGAACCAACTAATTCGAATTTCTTTAGTGGTTCTATAGGGAAGGTACTAAACGCAAGTACCGTTCAATTAAAAAACCCATATATTGCATCTTTCTTAGAAAGAGAAGGATTGAAACATTCTTACGATTCTATTGAAGAATCTAACTATACGATACAATACAGTAGAAGTGGTTCAAATGTAACTACCGAAAATGAACGTTCATTTGTAAACCTATCATTTTCAGATGTAGACCCGATTGCAGGTATCGTTGATAAAGTAAAAGTATTACAAAAATCAGATGGATTACCTGGTGAGTTTGAATTACTTAACGAAGTGGCAGTACCATATAGTTCTTCATTTAGTGTTAAGATACCAATGCCATCTGAAAACTTACAAGACCCTAAATTATTAAAAATACAATATCTTAACTCAATTGGTGAGATATCAAGAACAGAAACGTTATCACAACCATTTGTTTTTGCAGGTGGTAATCAATACATAGGTGGTTCAAAAAACTTAATTAGTGGTTCTCTTTTCATATCAAATACATTAGGTACTGGTTTGGAGATTGGTGGGGCGAGTAGTGGATTCATGCGTTCTGTTGGATTTGAAGGACAAACATCAGCATCATTAGGAAAAGCACCAGGTGGTTTTGTAATCTATAGTGGTTCTGGCAACTTACAAATGGGTGCCGATACTTTAGAAGGTGTTGGTATGCAGATGATAGGAGATAATGATGATAGACACTTTATCTTCTCAACCGCCAATGGTGGTAACTTAGATGTTAAAACAGATAAGTTCTTTATTGGTACAAATAATACTCAGTTTATTAGTGGTTCGAATTCCAACATTGAAATTAGTTCATCACTATTTCACTTAGACCCAAAAAATAATAGTTTAGTTATTGGTGCAAATGCAACCATTCTTGCCGATTTAAGTGTAAACAATATATTCTCTCCAGCTGGAACAAATATAAACTCATCTAAGGCGGCAATAACTGCACAAGGTTTCGCTAAGTTTACATCCGCATCAATTGGTGGAATTAAATTAGATGATAATAAATTATTTACAGGAGATGGAACTTACAGTAACTCTAACACTGGGTTTTATGTAGATTCAGGTTCTCAATTCTCATTAGGTAATAAGTTAGTTTGGAATCCAACAACACAGGCATTAGTAATTAGAGGACAACTACAATTATCTGATGGAAGTGATGTGGGTAATGCTCTTGCAGCGGCAACTTCATCGAATACTTCTAAAACAGTAGCTTTAGGTGCTAGTAGTTATGTTGTTACATTCAACTCATTAGGAAACCAAGACCCTACAGGTCAAACTATAACATTAACGGCAACACAACAAAATCATACTGGAACTGTATATTACGAATTCCGTAAAGGTGGTTCTTTACAAAGTGCTAGAGGTACATCGAATACATTTGTAGCAGACCAATCAAATGAACTACCAAGTTCTACAACACCTGTTACATATGAAGTAAAAACATTTGAAGTGGCATCTGGTGGTTCTGCGATAGCAAACGATACACTAACCTTATTTGGTGTAACTGCCGCTTCTAGTGGTAGTGATGGTTCAGCTGGTGTAGATGCAGTTACTGCATTCTTAACTAATGAGGCTCATTCATTTGCTGCTAATCCTGATAAGAGTATTGTATCCTTTGTAGGTGGTACAACTGATATGGAAGTATTTGAGGGAGTTACTAATAAAACTTCTCAATATACATTCACTAGAGCATCAACTACTTCAGTAAGTTCATCTATTAGTGGTAAAACTGTTACAATAACATCAATGGGACATGATAGTGGTTCTGTAGTAGTTACCGCAACTAAAGGTTCTACATCACTTAGTAAAACAATGTCGTTAGTAAAGGCAATTGCTGGACAGACTGGTTCTGATGGTTCTGATGGTGCTAGAGGTACAGATGGAACTTCTGCAAAATTATTAATTGGTAGTTTAGATTCTCAGGTATTTGCATTTGATAATGTGGCTGATACATCTTCAGACCCATTAGAAATATTCTTTAGTTTCCAACAACAAAATTTAACAGCCGCCATTGTTGCATCTGATTTAACAATTACAACTGCTGGTGGTTCGAACATTACAAACTTTGATTTCAACAATGCTAGTATTAGTAGTGGAACAGGTATTGTAAGTGGTTCTATTATATTCTCACAGGCATTAAATAATGGTGGTGCAGCAGGAACTAAATCAAATTTACCAATTAACATATCTGCAACCAAAGATGGTTTACAAGATTCTGTTAAAATATTCAAAATAGAAGGTGGTACTTCCGGAGTAGATGGACAATCTGCAAGAACAATGATTCTAACAAATGAATCTCATACGTTCGCATCCCAACCAAATGGAAGTATTATTTCATTTACAGGTGGTGATACAGATGTATCGGTATTTACAGGTACAACAAACACCACATCTGCATATACAATAAGTTCTACCTCAACAACATCTGTTAGTTCTTCTATAAGTTCTAATACAGTTACCGTAACTTCGATGGGACACGATAGTGGTTCATTGATAATTACTGCAGTATCTGCAAGTGGTGCTGCTGGAGAAGTTAGTTTAAGTAAACTTATGAGTTTAACTAAAGCTAAACAAGGAACTGATGGTGATGATGGGGCCGCTGGTTCAAATGCAAAAACTATCACAGTAAACGCTGCATCTCAGATATTTGTAAAAGCACAAAATGGTACAATATCACCTTCATCAATAGTAATCTCAGCAAACGGACAAAACTTAACATCAGCTGGTGCATTCAGTACATCTGCAGGAACATTAACTTCTAAAACAGAAAACTCATCTGGTGGTTCTGCAACAGTAACAAGTGGTAACTTCGTAGATGGGATGGTAGTAACTTATACAACTGCTGGTGGTGATGGGAGTTTAACGGATAGTGTAACTTTAAAAGAATTAGATGAAGGTAGTGGGGCAGTATCTGCTTTACTTACTAACGAATCACACGTTCTTCCTGCAAGTTCGGTTGGAGTTGTATCTTCTTATTCAAATAGTGGAACATCAATAGATGTTTATGAAGGGGCTACTCAATTAGATTACGATGGTAGTGGAACAACAAACGGACATTGGACAATCGGAACACCAACAATTTCTCCAGCTGGAAAAATAACAGTAGGTTCTATTTCTGATTCAACAAACACAGCGGTTGTTGGTAATCATTCTGCTATGGATAATAGTACTGATTCAGTAACTATAACATATCCGATTAGTGGTAAGACACAAAACGGAACGGCATTCAGTTTTAATAAAACTCAAACATTAACAAAATCTAAAGCAGGTACAGATGGTACGAATGGAACTAATGGTGTAAATGGTACATCTGCTAAACTATTAACAATAACACCAAACTCACAAGTATTTGGATTTGATAATTCAGTTGATACAACGGCAACTCCATCTTCAATAATATTTACAGTAGCTCAACAAAATTTAGCTCATACAATAGATACAGGTGATATTACAATTACTAAAGCTGGTAGTAGTACATTAAGTACTCCATCTTTAAGTGGAACGATTAGTGGTGGAACTGGACAACAAACATTTACAGTTCCATTCTCATCTCTAACAAAAACCGATTTACCATTAACGGTATCGGTATCAAATAACGCAAACAATCTTTCAGATACAACTAAGATATTTAAAGTAGTTGGTGGTGATACAGGTTCAGATGGTTCTGCTGGTACAGATGCTGTTTCAGCATTCTTAACTAATGAGGCTCATACATTCGCTGCATTAAATAATGGTAATATAGTTTCATTCGTTGGTGGTTCTACGGATATGGAAGTATTTGAAGGTGTAACTAATGTAACATCTCAATACACAATATCCTCATCAAGAGGGCCAGGTGTTGTTGCATCAGATAGTGGAAATACAGTTACTATATCCGCATTATCACATGATTCTGGTTCTTTAACAATAACCGCAACTAAAGGTAGTACATCACTTAATAAAACAATGAGTTTGGTAAAATCCAAACAAGGAACTGCAGGTTTAGCTGGAGCTGATGCCAAATCAGTTTCAATTGTAGCTGATTCTCAAACATTCGCATTTGATAATTCGGTTGATACAACCGCAACACCTTCATCTGTAAACTTTGTAGTTAATCAACAAAATTTAAGTGGTACGATTGCAACATCTGATATTACAATTACAAAAGCAGGTGGTGCTACATTCACAACTCCATCATTAGGTGGTTCAGTAAGTAGTGGTACAGGTACAAGAACATTCGCATTACCATTCTCATCTTTCAGTAAATCTGATTTACCACTTAATATTGCAGTATCCAAAGATTCCCTAAGTGATTCATCTAAAGTATTTAAAATAGTAGGTGGAGATACTGGTTCTGATGGTTCTGCAGGAACTGATGCAGTAACTGCTTTCCTTACAAACGAATCACATACATTCGCAGCGGATTTTAGTGGAAGTATAGCATCATTTACAGGTGGTTCAACCGATATGGAAGTATTTGAAGGAGTTTCTAATGAAACTTCTAATTATACAATATCTTCTTCAAGAGGGCCAGGTGTAACTGCCACAGATAGTGGTAATACAGTTACGGTAACTGGAATGACAGGAGATGTTGGAAGTGTTAAAATTACCGCAACTAAAGGTAGTACATCACTTAACAAAACAATGAGTTTGGTTAAATCCAAACAAGGTGGAGTTGGTGCAACAGGAGTAGATGGTTCAAACGCAAAAACAGTAACAACAACTGCAGCATCTCAGATATTTGTAAAAGCACAAAATGGAACGATTTCTCCATCATCAATAGTAATCTCAGCAAACGGACAAAACTTAACAGCAAACGGAGCATTCAGTACATCTGCAGGAACATTAACCTCAACATCGGTATCAACATCTGGTGGCTCAACAACCGTAACAAGTGCTAATTTTGTGGATGGGATGGTAGTAACTTATACTGCACATTCAAACGATGGTAGTTTAACAGATAGTATAACATTAAAAGAATTAGATGAAGGAAGTGGAGCAGTATCTGCTTTACTTACCAATGAATCTCATGTACTTCCAGCATCATCTACAGGGGTTGTATCTTCTTATTCGGATAGTGGAACATCAATAGATGTTTATGAAGGAGCTACCCAATTAGATTATGATGGAAGTGGAACTTCAAACGGACATTGGACAATCGGAACTCCGACTGTTTCACCATCTGGAAAAATAACTGTAGGTTCTATATCTGATTCAACAAATACTGCAGTAGTTGGAAACCACTCATCAATGGATAACAATACGGATTCAGTAACGATAACGTATCCAATTAGTGGAAAAACCCAAAATGGTACTTCATTTAGTTTTAATAAAACTCAAACAATAACTAAATCAAAAGCAGGTACAGATGGAGATGATGGAGATGATGGAGCGGCTGGTGCAAATGCACAAACAGTTACATTAAATGCTGCATCTCAAATATTTGTAAAAGCTCAAAATGGAGATATCACACCTTCTTCAATTGTTATTTCAGCAAATGGACAAAACTTAACTCAAGCTGGTGCATTTAGTACAACTGCTGGAACATTAACTAACACCTCAACCTCAGCAAATGGTGGTTCTACTACTGTAACAAGTGGTAACTTCTCAAATGGGATGGTAATAACATATACTGCACATTCAAATGATAATAGCATTACCGATAGTGTAACCTTAAAAGAATTAGATGAAGGTAGTGGGGCTATAACGGCACTATTAGAAAATGAAGCTCACGTTCTTCCAGCAAACTCAAGTGGAGTAGTATCTTCTTATTCAAATAGTGGTACTAAGATAAGTGTATTTGAAGGGGCTACGGCATTAGATTATGATGGAACTGGAACTGCAGATGGTCATTGGACTGTTTCTACATCACAATCACCTTCATCAACAATTACAATAGGTAGTATTTCAGATTCTACAAACGATGCAGTAGTTGCTAATCATTCCTCTATGGTAAATGGTACTGATTCTGTAACAATAACTTATACAATTAGTGGTAAGACATTAAATGGTACTGATTTCAGTTTCACTAAAACTCAAACATTAACTAAATCCAAAGCAGGTGCGACTGGAGCAGCTGGTTCTGATTCTAAAACAGTATCATTAACGGCGGCAAATAATGTTATTACATATAATGCTGCAGGTAGTTCACCTTCACCAAGTAGTACAATAACATTAACGGCAACATCACAAAACTTTACAAATGGATTCTTTAAATTTACAGGTGATGGGATATCTGATGAAGGTTCATTTACAGATGGTAGTGGAGCAAACTCCGATACATTTAGTTTCTCAGTACCATCATCATATTTCTCAACTCCAAAATCAATTAGAGTTGGTGTATCAGAAGCAAATCAAAGTGAATTAGCATTCGATACAGTTTCAATTGTAGCAGTTCAACCTGGTACAGATGGAACATCAGGTACAGATGGTGTTTCCGCAATTACAGCATTCTTAACATCCGATGGTGATATAGTTCCTGCGGCAAACGATGGAACAGTTTCATCATTTGCTGGAAGTGGAACTGAAATGATTATATTTCAAGGGGCAACTGATGTATCATCAGCATATAACACCGTAACAAGAACAAACTCTACAGGTGTTACATCTGCATTAAGTGGTAAAACATTATCAATATCAGGATTAACACAAGATAGTGGTACTGTTATTATTACAGCAACTTCCGCAAGTGGCGACCCTGGTCAATTAGCAATAAGTAAAACATATTCAATTGGTAAATCAAAGGCAGGTGCGACTGGTACTGCTGGTTCAAATGCAAAAACAATTGCAGTTGGGGCGGCATCTCAAATATTTGTAAAAGCACAAGATGGTACACTTTCCCCAAACTCAATAGTAATCTCAGCAAACGGACAAAACTTAACTCAGGCAGGTGCATTTAGTACAACTGCTGGAACTTTAACTTCTAAAACAGAAAACTCGTCTGGTGGTTCTGCAACCGTACTTAAAGCAAACTTCGTAAATGGTATGGTTGTAACTTACACAACCGATAGTGCAGATGGAAGTTTAACGGATAGTGTAACCTTAAAGGAATTAGATGCAGGAAGTGGAACTGTATCTGCCCTACTCACCAACGAATCTCATGTACTCCCAGCAAGTTCAGCTGGAGTTGTATCTTCTTATTCAAATAGTGGAACTTCAATTGAAGTATATGAGGGAGCTACTCAATTAGATTACGATGGTAGTGGAACAACAAACGGACATTGGACTATTGGAACTCCAACTGTTTCTCCAACAAATAAAATAACTGTAGGTTCTATTTCTGATTCAACAGATACGGCAGTTGTTGCTAATCATTCCTCTATGGATAATAGTACTGATTCGGTAACAATAACTTATCCAATTAGTGGAAAAACCCAAAATGGTACTGATTTCAGTTTTAGTAAAACTCAAACTATAACAAAATCTAAAGCAGGTTCAGATGGGTCTCCTGGTTCAAACGCAAAAACTGTTACTGTAGGAGCATCATCTAACATATTTGTAAAAGCACAGGATGGTACTCTTTCTCCATCATCAATTACAATAACAGCGAACGGACAAAACTTAACCGCAAATGGTGCATTTAGTAATACGGGTGGTACGTTATCATCAACATCGGTATCAACCTCTGGTGGTTCAACTACTGTAACAAGTGGAAACTTCTCAAACGGAATGGTTGTAACTTACACAACTGCGGGAGCTGATGGTAGTATAACCGATAGTGTAACATTAAATGAATTAGATGAAGGTAGTGGTAACATAACCGCGATATTAGATAATGAAGCTCACGTACTTCCAGCAAGTGCGACAGGTGCTGTATCATCATACGCAAATAGTGGAACTACAATAAGATGTTTTGAAGGAGCAACCGCATTAGCATTCGTTACAGGTACACCAGGTACTGGAGAATTCGGAGTATCAGTAGGTAACACTGCAAACATCACAGAAGGAAGTATAACAGATAGTGGAACATTCTGTACAATTGGAAATCATAGTGGAGCTGCCGATGGTACAGACCAATATGTAATTACATATACGATTAGTGGTAAAACATTAAACGGAAGTGATTTTACAACTTTCACAAAAACACAATCATTAACAAAATCAAAAGTTGGAGCAACAGGACCACAAGGTAATCCTGGAGCAAACAATCAAGATTTCTCATTCTTAGGTGCGAGTTTAACTGGAATTGGACCAATTGGTTCAGCAGGTTTATTAATGACTTCTAATGTATTTGGATTCCATAATGGAATAAGTGGTAACAATGGAGCATTGACAGATTTTACATCATTCTTAGATAGTAGTGGAAATTTCTACTTAGGTGGGAATGCTAGTGGAGCAACTAATCCAACTGATGGTTATTTCGCATGGAACAATACTGATAAATCATTATTGATTAGTGGTTCTAAAGCAAGAATAGATGTAGATAAATTTTTCGTAGGTAAGTCAACTACACAATTCATTAGTGGTTCAAATGGTAACATAGAAATATCATCTTCTAAATTCCATATTAAACCTGATGGTGATATTATTGTAAAGAAAGTTACTGCCGATGATGGAACTATTGGTGGGTTCACATTAAATAGTACACAAATTAATTCATCAAATAATAATTTAATACTAAAAGCATCAGGACAAGTTACAGCATCCACTCTATTATTGACTGGTGGTTCTGTAGCAGGTATGCCAGTTAGTTCTGATGAAATATCAGTAGGTGAAGTTCTTAAACTAAAACAATCAGGTCAAATCACAGGTTCATCTGTATTGTTTAGTGGTGGTAACATTGGTGGATTCCAATTAGAAAATAGTTCATTATATCAAGGTATAGGTGGAGATTTAATCGCAAGTGCTAGTTTTAAAATTAAACCTAGATTTGGGGATTATGGAACAGTAGCACCATTTGAGTATGAACCACTACTTGGAGATAATTCATTTTATATTAGTAACATTTCTACAAACTTACCATTAGATAAATTAGATTTAATTTTAAAAAGTGGAACAATATTATCAGCAAGTAAAGGAACTACAGGTACTAACAATCAAATTGGAATGTTTCAAAATTCATTCAATTTTCATTATGGTGTTGTAAAAAGTTACGACCCGGTATCAAAACTTCTTACGTTGAATACTGGATGGTCATTAGGTGGTGGTGCTAATGGAACTCAGGCAAATACTAGAAAAATAGATGTTGTTGATGGGGTCGTTTATAGTAGTAACTCATTTAATAGTGCAGATAAAACTACATCATTTACTATACCACAAAAAGATGTATCAAACCTAATCCTAAGTTCATCAGGTAACTTTAAAGCTAAAACAGGACTTATTGGGGATTTCACTATCACCAAAACAGATATTGAATTAATTAGTTCAATCCAATCTAAAAAAGAACTATTTGATTTTAGAGTTTATAATTCAACAAATTGGCCAACAGATGCAATTAATAATGATTTATCATCTGAAAACGGTGGTAAGGCCTTAGTACTTAATGTAGGTGGTGAAGATTGGGAAGTTAAACGTATTTCTAATGTTGGTGAAAATAATTCAAATGAGGGATATGGTAATTACTTAGCAATATCTGCATCGGCAAGAAGTTCAAGTACTAAAGTTTACGACCAATCTCAATTAGAAGGATTGGGAATGAATGTGAAAAATTCTCAAAATGCATTCAAATGGCCGTTTAGTCCTGCAATGGGGACTGGTGGTTTGGGTTACTCATACATAAAACCAACAACAAATAAATTTGGTAAAAACGAAAGTTGGTATTTAGAATACTTTGGTGGAACATCTACAATAAAATCAGGTGATGTTGGGTTAGAATCCGCAACAATAACATTTATGAGTGAATCCTCTACGATTTCTAAAGTAGAGGCATTGGTATTTGCTGCAACATCATCCTTTATAGGTAATAATCAATATTCCCCAATCATACTAACCAATCAGGAGAGTAAATATAGTAGCCCTATATCAGATGCAAAAACACAACTCTCTAACGAGGGAGTACGTCAATCTTTATATTTAGATGGTTTAGGTGGTAAGGGTGAATACTTTGGGAGTACGCATGTTTCAAACTGGTTATTGGGTCAAACAGATAGTAACAAATTAAATTTTTGGGAACAACACAACGTTTCAACAAATGTACATAACGCCAATAGAACATTACCAGAAATAGCTGGATTATCACTTTCTACTGAATTAACAATAGATAAATCTATTTTAACTACCATCTCCACCGCGATAAGTAGGAGTTCAGCATATACTAAC
>Ga0257110_1000297_pt1 | contig 25339 bp, 18 predicted proteins | sample LP_taG_7_FD_190184 | JGI IMG/M metagenome (GOLD analysis project Ga0257110, IMG submission 190184) | Marine microbial communities from Northeast Subartic Pacific Ocean, Canada - LP_J_2015_P26_10m | ecosystem: Environmental > Aquatic > Marine > Oceanic | place: Canada: Northeast Subartic Pacific...
ATAACGCCTCAGCAATGTGCTCACGATTCTCAGTGTGCCGATCGTAGAAAATGATTTCGGCACCGAGCGAACGAATGCGATCAACTTTTCGGCTCGGCGCGTCACTTGGAACAACCACACTGGCGAGCATTTGCAGGCACTTAGCTGCATAGGCCACCCCGATACCGTGATTGCCAGACGAGAAGGCGACGACGCGATCAACGCTCTGCTGTTGCTTGAGAGGTGTCATCACATTGAGCGCCCCCCGAATCTTGAAGGATCCGGTTGCCTGTAAACATTCTGCTTTGAGGAAAACCGTGCCATCAATGAGTGCATCGAGGCACCGAAGACGCAGCACGGGGGTAGGCGGGGCAAATCTGTGCACAGCCGGGAGCGCCGCTTCGATATGACTGACTAACCGTCCATAATCGGTCAGCGGCTTCAATTCACCAGCGCCTTGACCAAAAACAGGAGAGACAATACAAAAGCAGCCGTAAGGCCCACACCAACCGCCACAAAACGCATGACAGAGCCTTGCTGGAAGTCTCGTTCGCGGTTGCTGCTACTTTGCACGCCAAGCCCGGCCAAAAGCCCGGAACGGATCGTTTCAGCCCAGCTTAGAGACCGAGTCAGGTTCTCGACTGCGGGTGCTGCGTCTGAGTCCTTTTGGCTGGATTGTTCGTTTGGCTCTTGATCTGTCATTAGTGTCTCTGGCTAGCGCTGAGGTGATACGGGCAGCATGATGATTGGCTTTGTTGTGCAGGAGCAGCACGGCCCCGTGACTGACTTTTTGGCCTCGGCTTGATTGGCAGCCACAGTTTATCGCGTTATTATCTACCTGTATAAATAGACGTTAAAAAAAGGTGGGCGACAATGATCACGATCACTGAATCGGCACAAACCTATTTGGCGGAATTGCTGTCTAAGCAATCCGATGCTCTGGGCGTTAGGGTGTTTATCAATGAACCGGGAACACCAAGAGCAGAAACGTGTATTGCCTACTGCCGCGAGGGCGACATTGAAGAGGGAGATGTTGAGCAGCCCTACGAGTCCTTTGCCGCCTGGTTTCAGGCCCGTAGCGTGCCATTCTTGGAAGATGCGCTGGTCGACTACTCACCAGACAAGATGGGCGGTCAGCTTACTATCAAGGCGCCCAATGCCAAAATGCCACGCGTATCCGATGACAGTCCAATCGAGGATCGGATTAATTACCTGTTATACAACGAAGTGAATCCCTCGCTGGCGGCCCATGGTGGTGAGGTGTCCCTGATCGAAGTGACCGACGATCAGTTTGCAGTCCTGCGTTTTGGTGGGGGATGCCAAGGGTGCAGTGCGGTTGATATGACCCTCAAAGGCGGCGTCGAAAAAACGCTACTGGAGCAAATACCGCAGCTGGCAGGCGTACGCGACACGACAGACCACACTGATCGTAGCCAGGCTTACTACTAGCGCCCTCCGCCGCGGAGCCGGGGTGAGACAGGCTTGCCTCACTGCGGCGCAGACGCCCCAGGGACTCGCCTCTTTGCACCTCAGGTGATAGGAGCGCGGAGCACAATCTACGCAAGGGCCGCTGGCGCGGCCGACGACCGATAACCAGCTCAGTTAAAGCGTCAGAGTCATGATGCGATCTTTCCCGTAGGCGAATCAACGTGGGATACAATGACCCATGCTTCCCGCTGTAAACCTCACCTTATTTCTGCCGTTCCTTGAACAGCGCCAGATCATACTGACGCCTGGGAAACGGCTGGCTCGCGACATCACGCGAAGCTGGGTAGCGCAGCAGCAAAGTAACCGCTCGGTGGTCGTCACGCCACGCGTCGAAGCGGTAGAGGGGTGGCTCGAGGGCATTTGGTCAGAGTGCATTGAGTTAGGACACCTGCCGGGTCTAAGGCTGTTATCGCATCAGCAAGAATTGGTGTTATGGCAGCAAATTATTAAAGAGGATATTGCTGAACGCGATGGGTTTTCGTTAATGCACCCTCGTGCAGCGGCGAGCCGGGCAAAGATTGCACGAGATCGATTATTGCTGTTTCAAGCTGAGCGACTAGAGGGACTGTGGAGCTACTTTGAGTTCGATGAGGATTGCAGTGTTTTTGCACGATGGGCGCAACGGTTTGAGCAACGGCTGTTGCAATTAAGCGCGACGACTCGATACGACACCTACCAGCAACTACTGTCGATCAGTGGCTTTGAAAAAGAAGCGGCTGGTCTGTATGCCGCGCCAAAACTGGCGCCATTACCCCAGCGCGTGCTCGAGCATCTCTGTCAGGTGACCGTTATCGAACCGCCATGTTGCCAACAGGAAGAGATGGTGGCAGTCGGCTTTCCGTCAAGAGAAGACGAGCTGGCGGCGGCGGCTGAATGGGCTTTTCAAAACAGCCAGCAGGAGCACTCCCGCACTGCAATTGTATTACTGGACCTTGAGGCAGATCGCAATCACTTGGAATATCGATTGCGCGAGCAATTTGACTGCCTAGATTCGCAATACAACGACCTACCGGTGAATTTTTCAACTGGCATGCCCTTGGGTACCACCCCGATGTACCGAGACCTTCTGCTAGCACTCGAGTGGGAGACGCGGCCACTCAGTCGCACCGATTGGCTTGCGCTGTTGCGATCACCTTTTTTACCCTTTTCCCAAGAACACCCTCAGAAGACCTTAACACTGATTGACCAGCAGTTTCGGATGGGAAGTGCTGAGGTATCGATGGCGTCAACGCTTCATATGAGTGCAGTGGCAATGCCAGAATCGATGGTGACGACGACCCTGCGCACCCTCCGTTCAAGCCGCCAGCAGCTAGGCGTCAAAAGCCTTACTGAGTGGTCAGAGGTACTGCGCGAGCGGCTTGGCATCTGGCAGTGGCCGGCAAGAGCATCACTCGACTCGATTGAGTACCAGCAACTCGATCGACTCGATTCAACATTAGATGCGCTCGCTGATTTGGCAATGGTATTACCTCATCAGACATTCGATTCAGCGCTCACCCTGTGGCGAGCAGTGCTCAACGACGCCATGTTTCAACCCAAAACACCCTACGACAGCGTACAAGTGATGGGACCACTGGAAGCACTGGGCGGTCAGTACACAGCCATGTGGGTCTGTGGCGCACAGCAATCCACGCTCCCAGCCAAACGCCGAATCGAGCCTTTCCTGCCGTTACCGCTGCAGAAAGCGCTCGAGCTCCCAGAAATGGATGAACAATCCCGGCATGATGCAGCAACCCAGATGCTTGGTATTTGGCGGGCTGAATCGACAGCATTGACAATGACGTACCATGAATCCGATGCGGGTTTGCCGACTAAACCAAGCGCTCTCATCACGAAGACGACTGAGTCTCGAGCGGCGGCGTCATTATGGGGTCGTTGGCATGCAAACCAGGCGTTAGAAGTCATGCCCCTCGAAGTGGCAGTGCCCGTGCCGGAAGGCCATCGGACTGGCGGCACTTCACTGATCAAAGATCAAGCGGCCTGTCCGTTTCGCGCTCTCGTGAAACACCGGTTGAGACCGACGTCGTTGACGACTGCGGTGATGGGCTTTTCAAGTGCTGAGCGCGGCGCGTTGCTTCATGAGGCATTATTTCGATTCTGGCGAGAGGTAAATGAGCAGCGGCGGTTGAATCTGCTTAGCGATGAGGCCCTTCAGGCCACACTCGACAGCGCGATTCTCGGTGCATTGCAGGATCTTCAAGCGAGCTGCGAGCGTCGTGGATTTAGCCTCAGGGAGCGAGTGGGCACTGCCTGCTGGGATTTAGAACAAACGTATTGTCGACAGGTGTTATTGCCCTGGTTACATCTCGAACAAAACAGAAAGGGTTCGTTTCGGGTGGCAGAAGCAGAGCAAACGCATCGTCTTCGTCTGGGAGATCTCGAGCTGTCTTTACGTCCAGACCGTGTCGACGAGTTAGAAGGCGGGCGCAGAATGGTCATCGACTATAAAACGCGCGCACCCGCGCGCAGCCAATGGATGGGGGAACGTCCTGGAGAACCCCAGCTACCCCTGTACGCCTTATTAGATGACAAAATTCAAGGCATCGCATTTGCCAGCATGGCTGAGCAACCGCCGCAGTTTGTGGGGCTTGGCGAGGGGCTAGGACTTTCCATTCAAAATGAAAAGCCGCTGCAGCAACAAACCAAGGGAGTCGCTGAGCAATGGCAAGAGCTTGTCGAGGCATGGCGTGGCAGTTTGACTGCGCTTGCTAATGATTTCATCGCAGGCAATGCTCGGGTGGACCCGGTCAGCGGTGCCTGTCGCTACTGCAATCTTGCCTCGGTCTGCAGGGTCCGCCAACTGGAGCCGGGCGAGATGACCCGAGCTGGTGAGGCCGAGGATGTTATCTGACGACCAGGCAGCGCGTGAGCGCGCGATTGATCCGAGCATGAGCTTTTGCGTCAGTGCACCAGCGGGCTCTGGTAAAACCGAACTGCTGACACAGCGCTTGCTGGCGTTGTTAGCGAGAGTCGACCGGCCTGAGCAAGTATTGGCAATCACTTTCACGCGGAAGGCAGCCAGCGAAATGGCAGCGCGCATTATGGAAAAGCTCGAGCAGGCGAGCGCAGATACGCCCATCGAGGCGGCACACGAGCGAGTGACTCGAGACCTAGCACAGCAGGTGTTAGCACATGCACAGGAGCGAAGCTGGCGGCTTGATGAGTCGAGCCTGAACCTGAGGACTATCGATAGCTTTTGCCACGAGTTGACGCGTCAAATGCCCATCCTAAGTGGAATGGGGGGCATCGCTGAGCCGGTTGATAATGCAGTACCCCTGTACGAACGAGCGGTGAGCGATTTCTTACATCAAGCTAGCGTTGGCAAGGTGGGGGAAAGTATCTCCGCGTTACTTGGTCATTTCGACAACCGCTGGAACAAGGTGTCTGATTTATTGGTGGCGCTGTTATCTCGTCGTGGCGACTGGGGGCCCCATATCGGTCAGCATCACGATCCCACCAGTGCAGAGAATGCTATTGAGTCGACGGTCGCCGATCTTGTGAATGACCGGCTCGACGCGCTATCTGAACAATTTGCTCACGACACTCAGGAACTCTGCGAGGTGATCAATGGTGCGCGGGAAGTCTTAGCGTTGTCGCCCATCACACTCTCACACGACGCCGAGGCGCTTGAGGGCTGGCGCGCCGTTTCTGCGGCATTTCTAACGAATGATCTGACCTGGCGTAAATCCAGAGGCATTAATGCCAAGCAAGGATTCCAAAAAGATGCCGATTTAAAGGAGCGGTTTTTAGCCCTCTTGGCACGTTACGATGATAGTGAGTCTCTGCGGGAAGCGCTCATTGAAGTGCGATATTTGCCCAATCCTCTCGCACGGGGCCAAGGATGGCAGCTTGTGGTCTTGCTGTCGTCGTTACTACCCGTGCTACAAGCCCATCTGCTGCTGGCCTTTCAGCGCACTGGCACGGTTGATCATACCCATATTGCGTTAGCAGCGAGCCAAGCACTAGGTAGTGACGAGCAGCCTACGGCGTTAGCAGAGCGGCTGGACTATCAACTTGAACATATTCTTGTCGACGAATTCCAAGACACTTCATCCTCTCAAGCAGAATTCCTAAGACGTCTTACGCGTGGGTGGGCTGAGCATAATGCGACCGGTGCCATGCCACGCACGCTGTTTATTGTGGGTGATGGCATGCAATCTATTTATGGATTTCGGTACGCCGATGTGCGGCTTTTTCTGCAGATTCGACAAAACGGACTGGCCGGGCTGACGTTAGAAGCATTGACGCTGTCGCAAAACTTCCGATCACGACCAGCGGTAGTGAGCTGGGTGAATCGTGTTTTTTCGGACCTTATGGGAAAGATCGACGACATCAACATTGGTCGAGTGAGTCACGTGCACGCCATCAGCGCTAAGTCTCTCGAAGACACCGGCATCGGGGAGGGCGTAGACGTTGTGACCCTTGAGGAGGGATCTGAGGTCGAAGAGGCGGCGTTTATCGCCGACACCGTGACACAGCTGCGACAAACCCATCCTGATGCCACGATTGCGGTATTGGTGAGAGCCAAAAAGCATGCCGACCCCGTGATGAACGCGCTGTCGAGTCGAGATATTCCAGTGTCTGGAGAAGCGCTCCAGTCGTTGGCTGACCGAAGTGTCATTCAAGATCTCATGGCACTCTGTTCATGGCTGGCTAACCCCGCCGATAACATTGCGGCGCTCACACTGCTTAGGAGCCCCTGGTGTGGTATTGACCTCGGATCAATCGACCGTCTGCTCATCGATCAGCCTGACCGACCATTTGATCTGCTGAAACTATTGACACCGCTACGGAACCTAGAGATGGAGGAAGAGGCAGTAGCAAGAATCACTCATCTCAAACAGGCACTCGATTGGGGGCAAAGCAAAAGAGACCGATTAGCCTTGCCTGTCTGGCTGGAACAGATATGGCTGCGACTTGAGGGGCCCGTGAGTGTTCTACCCGCAGATTTATCGTCGGTATACTCGTTTTTTGAGTGTTTACGGCGAGCGGAGCGAGCGGGTATCGGGCTGGACGTCGAGTGGCTGTCACAATCGCTCTCAGACGTTACGCCGGCAACGGCTGAGGCCGATAACCCCATCCGCATTATGTCTTTCCACAAAGCGAAGGGTCTCGAGTTTGATTATGTTTTTATGCCGTCTCTACATCGCCGCACGAGACCGGTGCAGCGTGAGTTATTGCGGTGGCATTGGCATGGAACCGAACAGGCGGGTGGACTTTTGATTGCGGCCGATGATCAGGAAAAAAAAGACACGTCGCTCTATAACTATCTCAATTGGCTACAAAAACAAAAGGACTCCGAAGAACTCAAGCGGTTGTTGTATGTTGGTGTGACGCGGGCTCGTCGCCGTGCGGTCCTCAGTGGATGTGCCGTCAAGCCCGATGATGCCGATGATTTCACTGCGCCGACGGGATCCATGCTGGGGTTGTTAACAAACGTCATCAATGATTCAGCATTACCCGTCAGTGTGGAACCTGCCACTCAGACGGTATCTGTGCAGAAACTCGTGTGCGATGAGGATGTGCCGACAGCAAAAACGGGGCTTTACCGGCTATCGAAAGATCGACTCCGCGGTGGGGGTAAGACGCTGTCGTCTGAAGTCAGGACAACGGGAGCCGTCGAGCCAGCGCCACTTATTCAGTCACGGAGTCATCGCGTAGAGCGAGTCACCGGGGTCATTACTCACCGGATATTCGAATTACTCGCCGGCACAGAGTTGCCGGCGGAACCCGATGATCGCATCAGGCAGTGGATCCGCGGTGGCTTACAGCAAACTGGTCTTGCAGCTGACGCAATGACGGTAGTGGAGGAGCAGTGCTTGCACTTGCTGAGCAATACACTGAGCTGTCCGACAGGCCGGTGGATCCTCGGCGCTCATCCAGAGGCTCAAAGTGAGCTGGCACTGAGCCGAATGGAAGCCGGTGAGCTAAAAGGGTACGTGATTGATCGTACTTTTCTTGATTCAGAGACGGGGTTGCGCTGGGTCATCGACTATAAAACGAGTGCCCCCTTGTTGAACGAGCCTATCGATAGTTTTACAGCACGGGAGCAGGCTCACTACCGAGATCAATTGCGAACCTACGCCGAGCTATTAAGTGAGCTCACTGTGGTGAAGCCCCATCCGGCCATCAAAACCGCGCTGTATTTTCCGTCGATAAAAGTGCTTTCGATGACATCATAAAAAACCCGGCTAAGAGCCGGGTTCTTGTCTTTCCGAGTCGGTGTCAGACCTCTTTGAGCGACATCACCAGAGCCTCAGTGAAAACGATCACTACTGAATCGCCTAAGCGCACGTTATCCAACTTATCAAGCTCGACGCCACCGATTGTGTGCAGTCGGCCACGCGCATCTTTAATGGTGACATTGCCTGCGCTGTCCATTGCTTCGATGGTGCACACCGCACGTACCAGGCGCGCCACACCCGCTGCGGTGACACTGTCATCGGCGCCCGTATTGCCCTGCTCGCCAATAACAACCCAAGGCTCAGCTAGCTCCTCGGCGGTGGGTTGCCGAACCTCTGCCTCAATCGAGGCCACGTAATCCGCTATGATCGTGTCGCCGGGGACAATTTGGCTAATATCGACACCGTCCTCCCTCGCACTCAAGGTGACGAAGTTACCGCCGGGTCCGCGCACGACAAGCTCGCGAGCTTCTAAGTCAACCGCAACGACTTCGCCCTCTACCTCGGCGACGATGGCGCGGCCGCCAGATGCCCACACGACATCGTCAGCATTTTCGTGAACAACGGTCTCGCCGGCTTCATGATGCCCTGCAAAACTGATTGCTGGGACAATCACCCAAAGTGCAGCGAGAGAGAGGGGAACTAACTTCAACAATTTCATGGTGTATTCCTTCTGTCAGCTTGGCCCGGTAATTAATGGGCATTAAATCAAAACGCGGAGCACGATAGCGCAATCGCTCGGTGTCGGGAAGGCGAGAATCCACGGTTTGTCACTTTTTGCGGTCTCAAGCCTGATTTTTCCACTCTCTTACGGCTGAAAAGACACCATCAGGGCTGTCGTCACCTAATCGCCCGGTGTCGATCAAGGTTTGGCGGATCGCGGCACTAGACCATCTGAGAAAGGGGTTATAACTGAGCTCCCCCTCTAAAACCGAGGGTACCGTGGGTACGTCGCGAGCGCGCTTATCCTGACACGCGGCAACAAACGCCGAGAGTGCCACATTGTCAGGCTCCACCAGCTGCGCAAAGGCTAAATTACCCAGCGTGTATTCGTGTGCGCAATAGATCCGCGTATCGGTCGGCAGCACACTCAGTTTTTCCAACGAAGCGCGCATCTGCGCTGTCGTGCCCTCAAAGACTCGGCCACAACCGCCCACAAAAAGCGTATCACCGCAAAACAGTGCGCTTTGCGCTGCACAAAAATAAGCAATATGGTCAAGGGTGTGCCCTGGCACTTCGAGTACCTCGAAGCACTCACCCAGCACAGACGCGCGATCGCCTTCGGTTACCGTATGGTCGAAAACGCCCGCGGGGCTGCTGGCCGGGCCCCAGGTATCGCAGCCTGTTTTTTCCTGCAAGGCCTGTACCGCACCGGTGTGGTCGAAATGATGGTGTGTGATCAAAATGCCCGTCAACTCAAGCCCCCGCTCTGCTAACCTTGCCAGCACCGGATCGGGCTCTCCGGGGTCCACAACAAAGGCTTGTTGACCCCGCTCGATGAGCCAGATGTAGTTGTCGCTGAAAGCGTTAATCGGCGATATAGTCATCATCAGCGTCTTACCTTAATGTTCCAGTTTATTTAGCGAGGCTACCTGCTACCCATGAATGTGACCAGTCCTTTTCCGCAAGAATCTGTGAATCGAGATGCGCTCGGACAGTGGTACAAAGAGAAGGCTATGGGGCGCGCACTGACCGAGCAGTTGAGTGACGCATTGAATAATCGGCTAGAGCAAGTCTTTGGCTATCACATGCTCGTTACCGGTGCCGATATCGGCCTGGATTTCAGCCGGCTAGGAAAAACCCAGCGTATTTTTTGCTTGGCGACTCGGCCCAGTGCAGCGCTAGGCTTCCAGCCTGTCGTGGGTATGAGCAGCGAATTACCCTTCGCCTCAGACTCGATTGATGCCTTGGTGCTGTGCCATACCTTAAATGTGTCGCCCACCCCGCATGAGGTGCTACGGGAGTGTCAGCGGGTACTGGTGCCCAATGGCCATTTGTTTGTTGTCAGCTTCAACCCGCTCAGTTTGTGGGGCGTCGGGCGGCTGGTGAATCATCTTTTACGTCGCAAGAGGCTACCCGCGGCCAGCAGTCGTAAAATGCGTGACTGGCTCGCCCTGTTGGGTTTTTCGCATGGTGACCCGCAGTACCTCGCACCGCTCGTCCCCGTGGGACGGGGACGGCTTCGGGCCATGATCACTGCCATCGAGAGCTGGCTGAGAAAACAGAACGCTCCCATTGGTAATGCTTACCTCATTCATGGGCGAAAGCGGGTGTCGGCCCGCCTCGATAGCGGTCTCAACATCATGGATAAGCCCCGACTAATCGCGATTCCGCTCGGTAAGTCTCAGGGAGGCGTCACGGTGCCACGGCAAGTCAAGGTGAAGATCGACGATCCTTGGGGTCCACGACAATGAGATCTGTTAAAGCGTATACCGATGGCGCCTGCAGCGGCAACCCCGGCCCTGGGGGATGGGGTGTGGTGTTACAGTTTGGGGATCATGAACGAGAACTGAAGGGGGGCGAGAGCGATACGACTAATAATCGTATGGAGCTAACCGCCGCAATTGAGGCGTTAAAAGCGCTGAAGGAACCTTGTCATATTGCACTGACAACTGACTCCACTTATGTGAAGGATGGCATTACCAAATGGCTCAGTAATTGGAAGCGCAATGGCTGGAAGACCGCCGCCAAAAAACCCGTCAAGAATCAAGACTTATGGCAGCGACTTGAGGACTGTGTGGCGCAACACACGGTTGAGTGGCTATGGGTTAAAGGACATAGCGGACACCCGGAAAATGAGCGCGCAGACACCCTCGCGAACGAGGGCATGAGCGCATTGAAGAGGGGCGATCGTGGATAGACGTCAAATAGTGCTGGACACAGAAACCACTGGGCTGGAGGTCAGTCAAGGTCATCGGATTATTGAGATTGGCTGTGTGGAGTTACTGAATCGTCGTGTTACGGGTCGTCATTACCATCAGTATTTGCACCCTGAGCGAGACATCGACGCAGGCGCCATGGAGGTTCATGGCATTACGCTCGATTTTTTGTTGGGGAAACCGACTTTCCAGCAAGCTGCCGATGAGTTTATTGAATTCATTCGGGGGTCTGAGCTCGTTATTCATAATGCGCCGTTCGATGTCGGCTTCATCGACGCTGAGCTGTCGCGATTAAGTCCCGGTAGTGAGGCAGTCAGAGATATTTGCGAGGTGACCGATACGTTGCAAATGGCTCGCCATAAGCACCCAGGTCAGCGCAATAATTTGGATGCTTTGTGTCAGCGTTATGAAATTGACAATACCAGTAGAAGTCTCCACGGCGCGCTATTAGACGCCGAGATTCTCGCCGAGGTCTATTTAGCCATGACAGGCGGTCAAACGTCGTTAGGGTTGGGAGCTGACGGCGCAGGCACTCCAGGAAGCGGGATGATGCAAGCCTCCACTATCCGACCTTTGCCTGCTGATCGCCCCCGGCTTGCGGTCTTGCGTGCGACACCAGAGGAGGTCGAACGACACGAGCAGAAGCTCAGGGAACTCGATCAGGAGTCTGGAGAGGCGCTTTGGCGTCGCGCCTCTCCGCAGGGACAGCTATAGCGCTATAGAAACGGCTAAGAGTCCGACCCCGGTGAGTACAATCGTGTAGGGCAATGCCATGATCACCATCGTACCGTAGGACAATCTGATCAGCGGCGCCAGCGCCGAGGTCAGCAAGAATAAAAAGGCGGCTTGGCCATTGGGCGTTGCAACGGACGGGAGGTTGGTACCCGTGTTGATCGCAATCGCTAGTCGGTCAAACTCGGCTCGATCAATCTCGCCAGCCTTTAATGCCGCGTCAATCTCCGAAATATAAACGGTCGCAACAAAGACATTATCTGAGATCGCTGAGAGCAGCCCGTTGGCAAGGAAGAACATGGACGGCCTTACCTCATCGGACATCGCCAGCACAGCGTCAATGACCGGCGTGAACAAATGCTGTTCATGAATGACAGCGACAACGGCAAAAAAGACCACGAGCAGCGCCGTGAAGGGCAGCGCTTCCTGAAACGCGTGTCCAATATCGTGTTCATCGGTGATGCCATTAAAGGCCGTCAACAACACAATGACTAATAAGCCGATCAATCCGACTGCAGCCAGATGAAGCGCCAGCGAAAAAACTAAGATGCCGGCTACCACGGCTTGAACCATCAGCTTCATCTTAGTCCGTGGCGTCGCGTTACTCTGCTGCCCCTCGTCGAACTCGACCAAGACTTGGCGAACATTGGCAGGCATCAATGCCCCGTAACCAAACCATCCGGTCATCTCCAATAAGACACAGGTGATCAATCCACACACCAGTACAGGCATCGTGATCGGTGCCATGTTCATGAAGAAAGTCTGAAAGTCCCATCCGGCAACGCTCGCAATCAACAGGTTTTGTGGTTCACCCACCAACGTGCAAACACCACCCAGCGCCGTACCAACAGCCCCGTGCATCAACAAGCTGCGCAAGAAAGCGCGGAACGTTTCGAGATCATTCTCTGACGCGGTGTTCACCGCTCGATCATGCGTATAGTCGTGCTGCTGATCCGACAGCGAAGCACCCGACGCTACGCGGTGAAAGACGGCGTAAAAGCCAACGCCCACGCTGATCAACACCGCCGTCACCGTCAGGGCATCAAGAAACGCCGACAACACTGCGGAGACAATTGAGAACAAGAAGGCTAGGAACTTTTTGGATCGAACGTTCAACAGAATTTTTGTGAAGACAAACAACAGCAGGTCTTTCATAAAGTAAATACCCGCCACCATAAACATCAGCAACAGGATGACTTCGAAATTGGCCTCAGCCTCATGGTAAACGCTGTGCGGGTCAGCAAGCCCCAGCAGGATTCCTTCTATGGCGAGGAGCCCGCCGGGCTGAAGCGGATAACACCTCAGCGCCAGCGCCAGTGTGAAAATAAACTCGCCCACTAGCGCCCAACCAGCAACTACCGGTCCAGCGCCTAGCAATATAAACGGATTCAAAACAAGAAACGCGATAATGGTTTGCTTGTACCAGCGGGGTGATTCGCCTAAAAAATTAGACCAGAGGGCACTGACGGGAGACTCACTCATAATTTTTATCCGTTATCGTTAGTATGAAGTCGCGATCAAGGCCTGTGGACCGATCGTTACAGCTTATCGCCTACCACGACACTGTTGCTCACAGCGACACAGGCGTCGTGGATTAAACCTCATCGGCGGGAGAGATGCACCCTCATCCATTAATTTCGAAAATATACGGTGAATAGCATCACTTGGTTCTTGTACTTGCGGCGATGGGTTCCTAGACTAACCGCTGCGCGTTTTTCGGTAATTCCACTTTGCTAGATATTTCTGTTTTGCCCCTGCGCCCCGAGGCGGACGATTGGGCGTTCGTCTTTGCGGGCCGTAACACACTGACGTCTCTCCGGGGTCACCCGGGAGCGCCATGGCGACTAGCCGAGGCTGACGCTCTGTGGAGTCTGAACAGGGATCTGGCGGTACCGATGGGGTACTGGGGCGGCAAGGCAGCGTGGGCTTTTTCTATTCCAGAAACTAACGATACGGGACTTGAGGCGCTGAGCGGCAATCTGTACAGCTTACTCGGCCGCGTAGACGACTCACTGTTCCATGCTCATGGCCGCGCCTACCAACTATTGCATTGGCAAGACACGCACCGCTATTGCGGCCGCTGCGGCTCGCCAACCTCGGTCATCGAGGGCGGTAGGGCGGTAGCTTGCAACGATTGCTCAATGCGCGTGTATCCCCGAATATCGCCGTGCGTGATCGTCTTAGTGTCCAAAGGCAACAAACTGTTACTCGCCGCAGCCGCAGGCTACCAGAAGCGATTTTACAGCACGCTGGCAGGATTCATGGAACCAGGAGAGACCTGCGAACAGACGGTGATGCGCGAGGTTAGAGAAGAAGTCGGCATCGAGGTCGGCAATATTCGTTATTTTACCTCGCAGCCATGGCCTTTTCCGAGTCAGGTGATGCTCGGCTTCTTCGCCGAATGGCAGTCGGGAGAGATCGTACCTAACCCCGATGAGATTGAAGAAGCAGATTGGTTTGATCCCGGCGCACTGCCGCCCACCCCTCCCAATGCGTCCATATCGGGCCAGCTTATCTCTCACTTCCTTCAAGCTCATTAACGGTTAATCGCTATGGATTTTCTTCTCGACATCGGTTCATTTCTCCTTCAAGCACTGATCTTACTCGCGGTCTTTCTCGTGGCAGTGGCAGCCTTAGTGGCGATTAGCCAACGAAAGCGAGGATCGGCAGATGATGGCTTCATCGAGGCGCGACTGCTGAATGAGCGTTATGAGGCACATCAAGAATCCCTTCGTGCGGTGACTGAGGACGAGGCTGACGCGAAGGCACGTGAAAAAGCCAAGAAAAAAGCAAAAAAAGTCGAAGAAAAGGCACGGAAGCGCGCATCGAAAATGGCCGACATGGCTGAAGCTGAGCATCGCCCTCGCGTCTTTGTCATCGACTTTGACGGTGACATGCAGGCCAGTGCCGTGGCGCAACTGAGAGAAGAAGTGTCGGCGATTTTGCCGGTTGCGTCAGAAAAAGATGAAGTTCTGGTGCGTCTTGAAAGCGGCGGCGGTGTCGTCCACGGCTATGGCTTGGCAGCGAGTCAACTCCTCCGACTGAAAGAGGCCGACGTTAAGTTAACGGTGTCGGTAGACAAGGTTGCTGCGAGCGGTGGTTACATGATGGCTTGTGTCGCCGATGAAATCATTGCCGCCCCGTTTGCCATTTTGGGTTCAATTGGCGTTGTCGCGCAGCTGCCCAACTTCCATCGCCTGCTCAAAAAGAATGACATTGATGTCGAAATGCACACGGCAGGAGAATATAAGCGAACACTGACTTTTTTTGGCGAGAATACGGACAAAGCACGCGAGAAGTTTCAGGCAGATCTGGACGACGTGCATACTTTATTCAAGGAGTTTGTCTCAGCCAACCGACCAATCGTCGCGATTGATCAGGTCAGTACAGGGGAGTATTGGTTCGGCCAGCGCGCGCTAGATTTACAGCTGACAGACCGTCTTATTACCTCTGACGCCTTTCTGCAGTCGCGGGTCGAACACAGTGACCTGGTAGAGGTACGCTATCGAGTGAAGCGGGGCTGGCAAGACCGCCTCGGTGTTGCGGCAGAGGTAGCGGTGGAGCGAGGGTTTCGGCGACTCCTCAGGTCGGAGCAAGATCAGCGCTTTTTGTAGCCGTTAATGCAGCAACGGCCACATGCTGAGACAAGAACACATCTCCTGACAACTCCTGCAAAAAGTGACTGCGACCCAAGGCATCCATAACCGGACCCTTCACCTCGCTCAAATGTAATTGGATGCCCCAATCGATGAGGCGCAGGTTGATCTCGCCAAGCGCTTCGAGCGCGCTCAGATCAATGGTGTTGACCGCAGGACACATAATAATCACATGCTTTAAATTCTGATGTGCCGCTATCTGATCGTAAACGACCGTCTCGAGATAAGCGGCATTGGCAAAGTACAGCGACTCGTCGATGCGTATCGATAAAATGTGGTCATGCGTAATAACGTCGTGCCGCATCACATTGCGGAAATGCTCAGAGCCGGGTACTTGTCCTACCACCGCAAAGTGCGGATGGCTGGTTTGATGAAGGTGCAAGCCAATTGAGACCGCCACCCCTGTGAGGACGCCCAGTTCAACACCCGCTATCAGTGTGACCAGCAACGTCAATGTTACCGCGACGAAATCACCGAGGGCAAAACGGCGCGCCTTGGCGATGACGTCCCAATCGATGAGGCTGATGACGGCACCAATGATCGTGGCAGCTAACACTGCCTTGGGTAAGAAATAGAGTGCAGGGGCTAAAAAGAGTGCGGCCAAGGTGATACCCAGCGCCGTTAATATGGAGGCCATCTGCGTATCGGCACCTGCATCAAAATTCACAACCGACCTAGAAAAGCCGCCCGTTACGGGAAAACCACCCGATAGCGCTGCCGCGGCATTGGCAGCACCCAGCCCCAATAGTTCTTGATTAGCATCAACTTTTTGTCGTTTTTTCGCACCGAGTGTTTTACCCACCGACACGGATTCTACAAATCCAATCAAGGCAATTAAGAGTGCAGGGAGTGCCAACACTTCGAGCAAATGCCAACTAATATTGGGTGCGCTGAATGGCGGTAAACCACTCGGGACATGGCCTACCAAAGGAACACCCAGCGATTCGAAGTCGCGGAAGGCCGACAAGGGAATGACCACTATCATGACTAAGATCGGCGCCGCACGAACGATGATGCTGGCAATGTTCTCGCTACAGCCGGCACGACTCAGGAGTGCTGCGAGCCGATAACGAGCAAACAGCAAAAACCCGATAGCAGCTGCACCGATGATGAAGGTCAATAAATGCATCTCAGTGAGTTGATCAAACAGTCCTGACAGCAACACTGGTGCGGTATCGCCCTTAATGGAAATACCGATGAGCGGGCCCAGTTGGCCTACGGCGATAATAATTCCCGATGCGGTGATAAAGCCCGAGACCACTGAATGCGAGAGGAAATTGGCAATAAATCCAAACTTTAAAAAACCCAGGACGAGTAAAATAATGCCGCCGAGCAGTGCCAGCGTGGTCGCCGCCGTCGCGTAATCGACAGTGCCCTCGGCTGCAACGGCACCCACGGCAGAGGCAGTCATTAACGAGGCCACGGCAACGGGACCGACCGATAAGGTTCGACTGCTACCAAAGGCTGCGTAAGCGAGCAGGGGTAAAATACAGGCATAAAGGCCCATTTCCGCCGGCAAACCGGCTAGTAGCGCATAAGCGAGTGACTGGGGGATCAGCAGCATCGTGACGATCACTGCAGCTACCGTGTCATTGACCAAATTACGACGCTGGTAGCCTGCAAGCCACTCCACAGCCGGAATGAGTGAGTGCCGAGTGTGCGTGTCGAGTTTCACCGCTGGATCTCTGGGCTCGCCAGCCACTCCCTGCCTTTCAGCATGCCGTTCCAGTAAATCCAAGGCAGCAAATCGGCTTTTAAATGCCAAGCAAGGCGGGTAGGGCGCAAACCATTCAATATCCCTTTCGGGAAAGTGGGGAGCAGGGCACCTCCGTACCCAAATTCAGCCAATACAATCTTGCCTCGTTCGACTGTTAGCGGGCAGGATCCGTAACCGTTATAACGCGCCAGCTGCTGATGACCTGCCCGATGGGCAATGAGGTTAGTGGCCACCACGGGAGCCTGCGCTCTCGCCGCTGCGGCGGTCTTAGCATTCGGCGTATTCATGACATCACCGCAAGACCAAACGTTACTGAACCGCTTGTGCTGCAAGGTTGCCTGATCCACATCGACCCATCCCTGCTCATCACTCAGCGGGGAGTGGCGTATGAAGTCCGGGGCGCGCTGCGGGGGACACACGTGGATCATATCGAAGGATTTTTCACCCTGGCCATCAGGGCCTGAGAACGTCGCTATTTTTTGCTCACCGTCAATGCGGGTCAGTGTCGTCTGGAAGTTGAGTTGCACGCCGTATCGGTCGATGTACTCCATGAGAGCCGGCACATAATCAGCCACGCCGAAGAGTCCCGGGGTAGAAGTGCAGAATTCAACGTCGATCGACGGCAACCACCCTTGTCGACGCCAATGATCCGCCGAGAGGTAAAGGGCTTTTTGTGGTGCTCCCGCGCATTTAATCGGCATTGGCGGCTGTGTGAATAGCGCGGTGCCAGATTTCAAATTTTGGACTAGCTCCCAAGTGTAGGAGGCTGTGTGATACGCATAATTAGAGGTCACACCATTGCGACCCAAATTCTCTGAGAGGCCTTCAACACCATCCCAATCGAGCGTCAGCCCTGGGGCAACGACCAGCTGCTCATACCACACAGTGCTGCCATCCTCTAACGAGAGCATATTGTCGTCGGGCTGAAAGTCACGCACCGATTGCTGGATCCAGGCAACGTTTTCGGGGACGACCGATGCCGTAGAACGGGCGGTGCTGGGTGCCTGAAAAATGCCGCCCCCTACCATTGTCCAGCCTGGCTGGTAGTAGTGCGTTTCCGCTGGGTCAATCAAGACCACCGACAAATGTCGCTGACGGTTTTTGAGGCTTGCCGCTGTGGCGATACCTGCGGCTCCCGCGCCCACAATAGCGACATCAAAGTATTGCGTTGCCATGACAAAGCCCTCCGGGGCAATTTTGATTATTTGTGAGCCGGCAGTCGGTCGAGCTGAGCACCACCGAAGGCATTGATGGGCACCTTTAAAAACAGCCGTCCCTGCCCATTAGGAGGAGGGAGGTACCCTGCTCGCATATTGACCTGCAGAGAGGGGAGTATCAGTGATGGCATGGCGAGGGTTGCATCTCGCTCCTCGCGCAGGGAGACGAACTCATCAACTGAAATGGCGCCGCCAACATGGATGTTGTCATCGCGCTGCTGCGCCACGGTGGATTCAAAAGCTAACGGGCGTCCATCGGGTTGATAGTCGTGACATACAAAGACGCGCATATCATCGGGTAACGCCAGCAAGCGCTGACAAGACTCATATAGCGTGCGCGCATCGCCACCGGGAAAATCGCAGCGCGCGGTACCCGCATCGGGCATAAAGAGTGTGTCGCCAGCAAACAGCGCATCACCCAGCTGATAGGCCATGCAGGCGGGCGTATGGCCCGGTACATGAAGTGCGTTGCCATTCAGAGCGCCGACTTGGAACGTATCGCCGTCTGACAGCATCACATCAAACTGACTGCCGTCGCGTCGGAAACCCTCATCTTCGTCAAAAATAGTGCCAAATGTGTCTTGTACCGTGGTGATACGAGATCCAATGACAATACGACCTCCGAGGTGCTTTTGAAGGTAAGGCGCGCTCGAAAGATGATCCGCATGGATGTGGGTTTCTAAGATGAGCGCTAAATTGAGATCGTGTTCCTTGATATAGGCAATGACCTGATCTGCTGACTCCGTGCCGATAGCGCCCGACGCGTAATCCAGATTTAAGACTGGGTCAATGATGGCGCATTCGCCAGTGGCCATATCGGTTACCACGTAGGTCAGCGTATACGTGGCAGCGTCAAAAAAATGCGTAACGTGCGGGCTTGGCATATTGAGCTCTAGGGTAAGTGAGGCCAGTCAAGTGCGTATCGTAGCACCAATAAGGGAATATGCTTATATCGTTTGGCGATACCGACAAGTCTCAGCGGCAGCGTATACCAGTCTCGTCGAGTAAGCTGCATCACGTGCGCACGGGTGATGTTGCAACATAACTTCCTTAAATGTATATTTACGTCAGTTAAAGCAACCCTTATGGGGGGCCAGCTCACATGAGCAACGAGACCAGAACACCGAATCAGGAGATCAGTACCTGGCTGGATACCGTCGGTGCCGACACGCCGTTACAGCATAGCAATCCCGCATCGCTATACCTGGCGTCACTGCAAGGCTCCGAGGCAAGCCGCACTACGGCACGATCGGTGATGAAACAAATCGCATCACTGTGTGATCACGAGCCGGACACCTTTCCCTGGCATCGGCTCGATCGCGCCACCGTGCTGGCACTTTTGGAAAAACTGAAGCAAAAAGGCTTAGCCGACAATACTCGCAACCTGTATCTCTCCATTATCAAAGGCGTTACCCGCGAAGCCATGCTGCATCAACAGATGGTCGATCACCAATTCAGCCTTATCGAGCAGATTAGAGCGATCAAACTGCAGAGGCTGGCTGTGGGGCGGGCTCTGCACATCGATGAGATCGCCAAGCTAATCGATCACTGTTTGCACGACGAAGGCGCTGCAGGGGTGCGAGACGCGGCGCTACTGGCGATTTTATTCGGTTGCGGGCCCAGACGCGCGGAGGTGGTCACTATTGACATCAATAAGCTCAATTTTCGTGATCGGTCCATCAAGGTCATCGGCAAAGGCAATAAGGAACGCGAACTAGAAATGCCGCCCCGAACCATCGACTTGGTCAAAACCTGGTTAGAGGAGTCAGGACTGGCATTTGGGCCGCTGTTTAGGCCGGTGAACCGCTGGAATCAAATCACAGAGGATCGACGGCTCACCGCACGGGGCGTTTACGATATTGTGACCCGCAGAGTCAAACAGGCCGGCCTCGACAAAGCCTCCCCACATGACTTAAGACGGAGCTTTCTCACCTATCTTCTTGATAACGGTGAAGATTTGGCTACCGCAGCCGATATGGCAGGCCACGCCAGCGCCGATACAACCCGACGCTACCTGCGCCATCAAAAACGCCGAAATCGCGCCGCCGCCGATAAAATTGACTTCTGATTCGCGCGGGCACACTTACCTGTGCGCTGTATGATCGCCTCCAAAAGGTGCTGGGAGTGAGTTGGCAAACCTAAGGCGCACCAACCCGCGGACCCTTCGGCTACCTCGCCTCGAAACGCGCGGCCCTCGCTAAACGCCGACGCCTATACCGCACGGCGACCACTATTCGAATCGAGGCAAAAGTTATGTCACGGAGCTCACAAAGGGATCGAACAACGGCAAGCGCTCGGCATCGGGCAGAGTCAACCCCCTATCCGCTGCGAAAGTCTCCAGCCCAAGATATTCCCAGAGCGCCTTGTGGACATGGGTCGGCGTCATGACCACGCCATTACGATCGGCCTTGAGGGTCTCTTGGTTAATCGGGCTGCCAAAATGCAGCTCATCCGTCAGTCCCACAACGCGATTGCCCCAAGGAGCATCCCGCTCCATGATCAGGTAGGAACTAATAGGCCAATGATCTTTACCGTCCCCCTCGTTATAGTAGTTGGTCCGTCCAAAATCAGAGCCCACCATCAGCACAATTCTCTCAGCGATACCCAATGTCTCCGCGTAATCCCAGAAAAAACGAATTGCATCAGCAAAATGGGTCAGCAACGCCTCGCTCACGGCGTCGTGTTGATCGTGAGAATCAAACCCGCCTAGGGCGAGATCCGCTGCGGATCCAAGGCCCGATTTAAAAACGAGTAACGCGCTCTGCATCTGCTCCTTAAGGTTCAACCGAAAATTCTGCCCCCCCACATTGACATCTTCACCTCGCATGACATCCGCTTCGTCGGGAATGAGTTCTGCTAGACGCTGAAGACTGTCGCGACTGGCGCGCGCCTCGGTGTACCCCAGCAGGCTTTGGCGCTGGCGCACGCTGAGATTGGGCTCTGCCAGTAAGCGACTGATATCCGTTTGGACCATTGAGTGCGCGCGCGCAATATCGGCTGTCGATCGCCACGGATGGCCGGACCAAGACTGCACGTATGGCTGCACCAGAGTGCGCGCTGCTGCCAGGTTAGAAAACTGGTTATACCCGACCAGACCCGCCGTTCGGGAGGTCCCACCGAACACCGAATACGCCAAAGGCTGATTCGGTGACTGCGCTGCGGCGAACAATGCCGATAAAGAGGGCCGTCCTTCCGCATTACTGCCTGTCCAATTAAATAGCCTGCCTGTTTCGTGTGAATTCGTCTGTGCGTCGACGCCATTAATCACCAGCATGTCGGACCCAAATTCCTGAAACAATTGCGCATTATCGGCGATGGGGGCGAACAGGATATTGCCCGCCTGGCCCGGATCAGCTGCGTCAGCCCAGTGATTAATTTTGGGTTCGCCTCTTACATTGACCTTTGGGTCGCACAATTGCGTGACATCCACACCACCGTCTAATTGAAGTGTCACCAGCAGCGGTCCCTCGTAGGCATCGTCTTGCTCGCTGCCCCACAGTTTCATTGCGGACGAGCCTGCTATCGTCGAAACACCGGCAATGGCGCCCCGGAGCACCCCGCGGCGACTCAACAGCTTTCCACTGCGCTTGCCGTAGTGATCAATCATGCAGATACCCATAACTCGTCAAAACACCATGAACGAGCGTGCCCCAGCCTCTCAGCATGCCCTCTGGGTCACTGTAACGAGCAAAACGCGCCTCGTCGCTCAAGTCCTCATCTGGCCATATCTGCCAGGTCGCACAGCTATGGTTGTGGCTATTAAACCACCCACCGTGCTGCACGGCGTCGGCTGCACTGGACAACAAGCTCGCCATCAATGCATCTATTTCTGCCCTTGACGCCTCGCGGTGCGTCGCCGCCATCAGCAGCGCCCTGATCTGTTTTTCGACTGCCTGCGCCGAGGACGTGCGCATACTATTTTGAATAGCGTTAAGCGACACCGTATAGCGCATGGCATCGTTGACGTTATTCGCCTGCAACATGGTGCCTAGCTTCAAAAACAGCGTGTACTCCCCTGCTGGCAGATCCAATTCAAATTCTACCCAAGCCCCTTCGTGCATCACCCAGTCACGTCCATTACGGACATCCCCGCGAAACCATTTCTTTCCGCCTGAATCAGTCCACTGATCAGCAGCAAATCCGCGCTGCGCTTGCAGTTGCGATCCCAAAATCTGCTTGATCACTCGGGAGCCTTGCCTCACCTGGATTTCCTTAACGACGAGGTCTGCATTGGTCTGTTCACCATCAGTGCTTTGATAGGAGCTTCGGGTCATATCCTGCAGACGGAACACCGCAGGCCCACCGACCATTGCCACGGCTAATTCAACCTCGTGATTTTGCATGCCGGTGTCGCTCTGCGCCCTGCCCGGCAACAGCCCTTGCGCATCAGCCAATTTTCCAGGCACCGTTGTGCGGCTGACTTCAGTGAAGAAATGTCGCTGCTTTAAGGGGCGATTAAAATCCTCAATCACAATTTGGCACGCAAGTTCGCTGGCCATGGCCTCGGTCAAGTTTGACATCAACGGCGTTATTTCCCGGTTACGCTCGGTAACGGTGGCGCCGTCGATACCGCCATAAAAAGCACTGAATTCTGCACGAAAGCCAGTCAGCGCAGTTTGCGTCGAAAAATGATGTGCTTGATGGCTGTTTTGCTGCCAAGTTCGGCCAAACACGGCGATGTTTTTTCGATCCAACTCTTCCGGACCTAACAGCCGACCGCGGCCAACTGTCTCTAATTCGGTTCCCCGTGCAGTGACGAGTTCGACATCCGTCGTGAGGGAGTGACGGTACCATTTGGACATCACCATATCGGCAAAAAGCGATTTGGCGTTGAACTGCGAAGCCTCAAATCGTGCCGCTAGCGAACCTATTAGCGCCTCCTGTGCAGTAAAAGCTCGAAGGTGCTGTCCGTAGTCGGGGGCGTTATTGTCTTCCGGTGCAATCAAAGGGTCTGTGCCGTATATCGCTGGCCACCAGAACCTTACTGTAGCGGCGGCGAACCGCGGATCGCTCGCTATCTGCTGACCCAGCCACTGCAGGCTGTCATTCTGCCCCCCAGCGACGGTGCCATCGAATCCGGGTTTACGCATGTCTCGATACCAGGTGTCGCCCTCAAAATAACCCGTTGAGCCTCGCTCGCCGCCGTGCTCTTCAGGGCGCTTATAAGCATCGGGTAACGAATCTTGGCCCCCGTATTGGTCCAAATAGTGTCCGAAATCACCAAAGCTTTGATACGCCCCTGCTACGGGGTCGAGCCGCTGGTGACATATGGTGCAGGCGCCGTTGTTCATCGTGGGATTATCGGTGTCTGCCAGTGCAGCAGGATCGGTTGTTCGCGGCGCCGATTTTTCAATATCGACTCCTAAAAAGTGATAATAGGTCCATCTCGCTCGAGCTCGATTGCGATTGGTGTCGGTAGAGGGATAGCGAGCTAGCCACGCTTGCGTAGAAAGCACGCCTGCGTGAGGCCATTCTTGATATTCACTAAAGTCTGTAGCGTATCCGTCTTCACGAGCTCTGAACTCTCGATCATGAGGGATATGCCCGTCGTTGTAACCGGGCTTAAAATCGCTGTATTCGCTTCGATCATAAAAGCCTGACGCATCACTGAAGTCATGACTGAAACCCGTATCAGAACGATACGCCACATCACTGAACGCATTTACCATGGTGTGGCCAGCGGTGACAACCTGTTGGTAAGACAGATCGTTCATGACCACATATGCAATCAGCTGGAGTGGCTCGCGTGTAACCGCCCAACGGAAAGCCATTTCAGCATCCCATCGCGTCAGGTAAGGCTTATCGTGATACTCCTCATACTCTTCGGGTCGCTCCTCCGGCAGCGTCATCATCAGCTCTGCAAGCGCTGGATAACGGCCTCTGGAGTCAATACTAAAGTCCAGTCCGTTCAATAAACCGTCGACCAGTAATCGGTCATTGGCACCTCGGACGACAAAATCGCGAAAGCCTGAACCACTCATCGCGGCTGTGATTTCCTCACGCAACCCCGCCTCGGATTCACGGGCATTGCTCAGTGACGCGGCACTCGGTATCTGTCCGGCCAGCAATAAGGCGACTCTCCTGAGCGTAATGTCTCGGGGCTCGGCGGCTGTGCCCTCCCAGAACGCATCATCACTTTGCTCACTCTCTGTCAGAGCGTCTAGCAGCGTCAAATACTGCTGTAGCGCCAAATAGGTCGGCGAGCTCGGGGTCAGCACTGCGCCACCGCCGTGGCCCTCTTGGCCGGCGACTTTCGCTAAAACCCAATCGCCGCCAGTGTCGTCAAGCGCCAAAAAGTCGGTGAACGCCTGATGGTTAGCCTGCGCGTCAGTACCGAGCACCAATCTGGCGCCAGACTGCGATGCGACCGCCCCTTTGCGGTGGCAGGCCAGGCAGGCGCTCTGCAAACCATCGTCCACTTCATTTTGATAGAAAGTTTGCGGGTCTGTCGACTGAATTGATTCTTGAGCTGCCAAAATACCGCTGGGCGAGTCATCGCTATTGTCAGGCATCAACTCAGGCATCAACTCAGGCCAACTCAAGGCGGGCGCCGAGACGGCTAGGCACAGCATTACCAGCCAGTGATTCATGTTGACTGGGGCTTTGCGGTTTATCCTGAATAGTGCCTGCCACTGCATTACTGGTTCCATCCTTGGAATTTAATCGAAAGGGTAAACCACAAAAATGGGTTATTCAATTCCGCCACTCCGGTTATTTTGACACTCTGTGCTAAGCAATGATCCTAGGGGCCCTCCCAGCAGTCAGCAAGGCTTTAGGGAGCCGCATCGGCGTATGCTCTCTCCACCGCTCCAATAACAAATCGGGGTGTTGTCTGCGTCTCAGCTTTACTAACAGTATCCTCGATTACGTTTATAGTGCTTGCCAGAACCCGCCAATGACTTGGCTAGATACGCCAAAAATGCGCAGCAAGCCGTGGACCCGGATTGCGTCGCCCAAGCGTGCACGAAACTCACTAACTGCTAACCCGCGATACCGCTCACTGTAGCGCCTAACGAATTTCCACAATCTCAAAGCCCTGCTCAGCCGTCCGCCACTTGAGTAAAAGATCAAGAAGCGCGCCATCTACCGTTGCGTCAACAATCGATATTTGGTCTGCCTCAACCATACAGCTAGATTTGTTTAAGTTGACAGCATCGTCACCGGTAATGAAAGGGGAGTCAAAGCGAACCACCTCAAACTCAGCAGAGCTCTCTTTGGTCGCGCCATCGGGGGTGTAGGCTACCGCTGTGATCGTATGCGGCCCCGCCTCCAAAGCGCTGTAATTAAAGGCCGATGAAAACCCGGAGTCGTTAGAATTAGGAACATCAGGGAAAGCGCCCCCAACATCCCCCCTCGCGCCGCCATAAGGCGAGTCAGAGAAAACGACACCATCGATCAGGATAGTCACTTTGGCGATGCCGTCTGTGGCCACTGCCCAGCCACGAAGATTCCCCACGCCTGTATGCGCTTGACCTGCCACTGGCTCTTC
>Ga0257110_1000298_pt1 | contig 25326 bp, 39 predicted proteins | sample LP_taG_7_FD_190184 | JGI IMG/M metagenome (GOLD analysis project Ga0257110, IMG submission 190184) | Marine microbial communities from Northeast Subartic Pacific Ocean, Canada - LP_J_2015_P26_10m | ecosystem: Environmental > Aquatic > Marine > Oceanic | place: Canada: Northeast Subartic Pacific...
AAGGGGATGAAAATATTGATTGGAGAGGTACTAAAAAAACAGTTATCGATCCCGATGGTAAGGTCAGTAGATATTTACATTCAAAATTATATGGAAGAGTAATAGCCGAGGACATTAAAAAAGGCAAAAAAGTTATTGAATATGGAGATTCCAAAAAACTAAGTAAAGGAACATATATTGATGCTGAAGTTTTAGATGAAATTTCTAAATGCGGAGTTGAAAGTGTTAAAATTTTGTCACCATTTAATTCACAAGATCCTGAAACTATGGATCCTCTATGTTACGGATTTAGCTTAGCAACAGGTAAACCAGTTGAAGTCGGAGAAGCTGTAGGCATTATTTCTGCACAGTCTATTGGTGAACCAGGAACGCAGCTTACCATGAGAACTTTCCATACAGGGGGAGTTGTGGGACTAGATATCACATCTGGCCTACCAAGAATTGTTGAATTATTCGAAGCAAGAAATCCTAAAGGTAAGTCAGTCATGTCATCAATAGATGGAAAAATAAAATCTATTGAAACAACACCTGAGGGCACAAGAGTAGTAACTATTGAAAATGCAAAAGAAGATATTGAAGTAGAAGTACTGAGAAGACAAACATTAGTAGTCAATCAAGGAGATACTGTTGAAGCAGGAGATGCTTTAACAACCGGGCCAAAAGCACCTAAGGAAGTTCTAGAAATCAATGGTGTGCGTGCAACCCAAGAGTATCTTGTTGATGAGGTACAAAAAACTTATCGTGACCAAGGAGTTGAAGTTCACGACAAACATGTTGAAATGATAGTTAGACAAATGTTAAGAAGAGTAAGAATCGTTAATGCAAATGATTCAGACTACTTACCAAATGAACTTGTTGACTCAACATTATTTAGAAAGACTAATCAAGCATTAGTAAAAGAAGGAAAAGCTCCTGCTGAAGGAAGACCAGAACTTATGGGTATCACCAAAGCTAGCCTTGCAACGGACTCATGGTTATCAGCGGCATCTTTCCAAGAAACTACAAGAGTACTTACAGAAGCTGCAATGAAAAAAAGCACTGATACTCTTTCTGGGCTAAAAGAGAATGTGATTATCGGAACACTAATTCCTGCGGGAACAGGATCTGAAGCCTACCAAAAGCTAACACCTTCACTCCCAGAGGCGCCCCAAGTTGCTTCATTAGGATTCATGAATGCACCTTCAGATTCAGAAGAATCCGAAGGAGAAGCTTTACCAAATCCTGCACAATGGCTAGCAATGCTAGGCGAAGAAGGAGAAGAAGAAACAGAGTAAAAACTTATAAATTTTTGGTTGTTGTAAGTTCAAAACTCTCATATACTTCTTTCTCGGTAAGTCAATAACACTATTTAGATTGGAAAATTAATGCCTACTACTCAACAGTTAGTTAGAAAAGGACGAAAGTCCAAAGTGTCTAAAGAAAAGACACCTGGCTTAAAAGGCTCTCCTCAGAGAAGGGGTGTCTGCACACGTGTGTATACAGTTACACCTAAAAAACCTAACTCTGCTTTAAGAAAAGTTTGTAGAGTAAGGCTCTCAACGGGTACCGAGGTTACAGCATACATACCAGGTGAAGGACATAATCTTCAAGAGCACTCAATTGTATTAGTAAGAGGCGGTAGAGTTAAAGACCTTCCTGGAGTTAGGTATAAAGTTATAAGAGGTGCATTAGACACTTCTGGTGTGGCTGATAGAAAACAAGCTAGGTCAAGATACGGAAGTAAAAAAAGTTAATCATGAGAAGAGGACCATCACCAAAACGCAAACCTGAACCTGACCCTTTATTCAACAGTGTTTTGGTATCTCAACTAACAAATCAAATTTTATTAGACGGAAGAAAAGATACTGCTAGAAATATTGTCTATAGGGCACTTGAGTTAGTTGAAAAGCAAGTTGGTGGAGATCCATTAGCTGTGCTGAAAGAAGCTTTTGAAAATGTAAAGCCTCAAGTTGAAACTAAATCAAGAAGAGTAGGCGGAACGAATTATCAGGTACCTATGGAAGTTCCTCATAGAAGAGGTACGACACTAGCAATCAGGTGGATGGTTGCAGCCTCAAGAAAAAGAGGAGAAAAAACAATGGCTGAACGATTAGGCAGAGAAATTCTTGACGCAAGTAAAAACACAGGAGCATCAGTTAAAAAAAGGGAAGATGTTCATAAAATGGCAGAGTCAAATAGAGCATTTGCTCATTACAGGTGGTAAGCATGGTGGAAAGAGAAATAGATTTAAAACAGCTTCGAAACATTGGGATTATGGCTCATATTGATGCAGGAAAAACGACTTTAACAGAAAGAATCCTATACTATACCGGCAAAACCTACAAAATAGGCGAGGTACATGACGGAGCAGCAGTTATGGACTGGATGGAACAAGAGCAGGAGAGAGGTATTACAATTACCTCTGCTGCAACAACATGTAAGTGGGAAGACCACACAATAAATATTATTGATACACCAGGACACGTAGACTTCACCGTAGAGGTAGAAAGGTCACTTAGAGTTTTAGATGGCGCTGTTGCAGTATTTGATGGAGTTGCAGGTGTGGAGCCTCAATCAGAGACTGTGTGGAGGCAAGCAGACAAGTATAATGTACCTAGAATTTGTTTTGTTAATAAACTTGATAGAACTGGAGCAGATTTTGATTTCGACGTACAATCTATAATTGAAAGGTTAGAAGCCAAACCCGCAGTTTTACATATACCAATCGGCTCAGAGGGAGACTTTATTGGAGTAGTTGATTTAGTAGAAATGAAATCTCATACCTGGTCTAAAGATGATGGATCTAAATGGGATATAAATGAAATCCCAGAGGATATGCTTGAATCTGCAAACATAAAAAGACAAGAGTTACTTGATGTGATTGCTGAAGCTGATGATGAAATACTTGAAAAATACTTGAGCGATGAAGAGCTTACTCTTTCTGAAATAAAAAAAGCTATTAGAAAAGGTACACTAGAAGGTCTTTTTGTTCCAGTACTTGCTGGAAGTGCATTTAAAAATAAAGGTGTTCAGTTGCTTTTAAATGCAGTAATTGATTACCTACCTTCTCCTCTTGATATTGAACCAATAAATGGCTTCAAACCAGGAGATACAGAGACTCAAATAATTAGAGAGCATTCAGATGAAGAACCATTTGCTGCACTTGCTTTTAAAGTTGTGAGTGATCCTCACGTTGGTAAATTAACATATTTTAGAGTTTATTCTGGAACACTTAAAAAGGGTGACAAAGTAGTTAACACATCTACTGGAAAAACAGAGAGAATTGGAAGAATCTTAAGAATGCACTCAAATACAAGAGAAGATATTGATTTCATCTCAACTGGTGACATTGTTGCTGGAGTAGGTCTTAAAAATGCAAGAACTGGAGACACGTTAGCAGATTCTTCAAGTCCCATTCAATTAGAGTCTATGACATTTCCAGAACCGGTTATCTCAGTAGCTATAGAGCCAAAATCAAGAGAAGATGAAGAAAAACTTTCTGAAGGATTACAAAAACTCGCAGAGGAAGATCCTACATTCGTAGTAAAGTCTGATGAAGAAACTGGTCAAACAATTATTTCGGGAATGGGCGAGTTACATTTAGACATTCTTGTTGATAGGCTAAAAAGAGAATTTAGAGTTGAAGCTAACATAGGTAAACCTCAAGTAGCTTACAGAGAAGCTCTCAAAAAAGAAGTAAAGATAGTAGCAAAATACATACGTCAAAGTGGTGGTAGGGGTCAATACGGACACGTTGTAATGGAACTTGAACCAATAAATGAAGGATATGAATTTGTAGACTTAATAAAAAGTGGAAGAATACCAAAAGAGTATATTCCTTCAGTAGATGCCGGCGTTCAAGCTGCAATGGTATCAGGAGTTTTAGCGGGTTACCCACTAGAAAATATTAAAGCAACCTTGGTTGATGGTAGCTACCATGATGTTGATTCTTCAGAAATGGCATTTAAAATTGCCGGCTCAATGGCTCTTAAAGATGGAGCAAAAAAAGCTGGAATTAAATTACTAGAACCAGTTATGGAAGTTGAAGTAGTCACACCAGAAGATTTTATGGGAGATGTTGTCGGAGATCTATCCTCAAGAAGAGGAAAGATTGCTGAAATGGGACAAAGAGGATCTGCAAAGGTCATCAATGCGACGGTCCCGTTATCAGAGATGTTTGGATACGCAACTGATTTGCGTTCAAGGACTCAAGGCCGTGCAACATTTACGATGCAGTTTGATAGTTACGAAGACGTTCCCGACGCAATAACTAGGGAAATAACTGCAAGCATTCGTGGAGTAGAGGTTGAAGTCTAAGCTTGTTTTTCAAGCTAAGGTTTTTTAAAAAAGGAGAAAAATATGTCAAAAGAAAAATTTGACCGCAGCAAGCCTCATGTGAATATCGGTACAATGGGCCACATTGACCATGGTAAAACCACATTGACGGCCGCAATAACAAAAGTTTTAGCTGAAGCCGGCGACGGTGACGCAACTGCTTTTGAAGATATAGACAAAGCCCCTGAAGAAAGGGAAAGAGGAATCACAATTCAGATTGCTCACGTTGAGTATGAGACTGAAAATAGACATTATGCTCATGTGGACATGCCTGGTCACGCTGACTATGTAAAAAATATGATTACAGGTGCAGCACAAGTTGATGGTGCAATATTAGTTGTATCAGCGGCTGATGGTCCAATGCCTCAGACAAGAGAGCACGTTCTTTTGGCGAGACAAGTTGGAGTGCCAGCAATAGCAGTATTCCTTAATAAAGTTGATCAAGTTGACGACGATGAACTTCTTGACTTAGTTGAGATGGAAGTTAGAGAGCTTCTCTCAGCATATGATTACCCAGGAGATGATGTTCCAATAGTTAGAGGTTCAGCACTAGCAGCCCTTGAAGGGGAAGAAGCTGGTGTTAAAGCCGTTTTAGAGATGATGGAACAAGTTGATAATTATATTGAAGAACCAACAAGAATAGTTGATAAACCATTCTTGATGCCTGTAGAGGATGTATTTTCTATCACTGGTAGAGGTACAGTTGTTACTGGAAGAATCGAACAAGGAATCGTTAACGTAAACGAAGAAGTTGAAATTATTGGTATTAGAGATACCCAAAAATCAGTATGTACTGGTGTTGAAATGTTCAGAAAACTACTTGATGAAGGTAGAGCTGGAGACAACGTCGGACTACTTTTACGTGGTATAGATAAAGAAGATGTTGAAAGAGGACAGGTTATCGCAAAACCAGGTTCTATCACTCCTCATACAAAATTTGAGGGTGAAGTATATGTCTTGACAAAAGAAGAGGGTGGACGTCACAATCCGTTCTTTAAAGGATACAGACCGCAGTTCTATTTTAGAACTACTGATGTAACCGGTGAAGTTAGTCTTCCAGAGGGTACCGAAATGGTAATGCCTGGTGACAACGTCTCCGTAACAGTTGAACTAATCTCTCCAATTGCGATGGAAGAAGGAGTGAAGTTTGCTATCCGTGAGGGTGGCAGAACTGTAGGAGCAGGACAAGTAACAAAAGTTATAGAGTAATAAAAATCAACCGGGGGTAGACTACTTGCTCCCGGTTTTTTTATGAGGAAGAAATGGCAAAGCAACAACAGCAGATAAGAATAAAGTTAAAAGCATACGACAACTATGTTGTTGATGAATCTGCGCGTAAAATTGCAGAAACAGTTATCAAGACTCAAGCAAAAGTAAAAGGACCAATACCTCTCCCAACTCAGATACACAGATATTGTGTTATAAGATCCCCGCACGTTTTTAAGAAATCTAGAGAGCACTTTGAGATGAGAATTCATAAAAGGCTTATAGATATTATTGAACCAACTCCTAAAACTGTAGATTCACTAATGAGACTAGATCTACCAGCTGGTGTAGAAGTAGAGATTAAGTTATGAAAACATTAATAGCTAAAAAAGTTGGAATGACTCAAATATTTGATGAAGAATCAAATGCAAAGGGTGTAACAGTTTTAGATATATCGGGATGCAGGGTAGTGCAGGTTAAATCTACTGAAAAAGATGGATACTCTGCTGCTCAACTCACCATAGGATCCACAAAGAAAGTTAATAGACCAACACAGAGACACTATGACAAATATAAAGTTGAACCAGGAGAATGTCTTTATGAAGTTCCTTTAGAAGACGATTCCGATATGAAATCAGGGACTGAATTAAATGTAAGTGAGTACTTTGAAGTAGGTCAAAAAATTGACATTACAGGATTTTCAAAAGGCCATGGTTTTACAGGTGTAATGAAACGTCACAATTTTTCAGGTCAAAAAGCTAGTCATGGTGTGCATAAAGTACACAGAGCTGGTGGTTCAATTGGTAACGCCTCATATCCTGGACATGTTTTTAAAGGGCAAAAAATGGCAGGTAGAATGGGTAATGAAAAGAAGACAATTCAATCAGTGACAATTGTAGAAATCAATGCAGAAAAAAATTATATTTTAGTTAACGGACCAGTTCCAGGAAAAAAAGGAAATATAGTCCAAATACAGTCAGCGGTTAAGGTTTCATAATGAGTATTAAGCTGGATACTTACAACACTTCAGATAGCAAAGTAACAAAAAATCAATTCAATTATGAGGTAGTCGAAGATATAAATATTGGGTTACTTCATCAAGTTGTAAAATCAAATAGAACAAATTATAGAAATAATACTGCTTCTGTAAAAACAAGATCACAAGTATCTGGTACCGGTGCAAAGCCTTGGGCCCAAAAAGGTACGGGTAGAGCGAGACAGGGTTCACTACGTTCACCACAATTTGTTGGCGGAGGTATTGCACATGGTCCTGGTGGAAGAGTGTATATTGACAGAACCCCTAAAAAAATGAAAAAAAAGTCTCTCAATATGGCAATTTCTCAAAGGATAAAAGAAGAAGCTCTTTTCATAATTGATGGAGAATCAGTAGAGACACCTTCAACAAAGATGGCCTCGACAGTGTTAAAAGAATTTAACATTGATCGATCATTTATATTTGTCTACGGTGAAAGCGATGATAACTTAATTAAATCATTTAGAAATTTAAAAAACTCAAGAGTTGTTTCAGTAAAAAAACTTTCCACATACGATGTTGTGTCAACCGACAACATGGTTTTGTCAAAGAATGCAATGAATCACATTACAGGAGAAAGTGTATGAAGCACTTAGAAGATGTTTTAATTTCCCCTGTAATTTCTGAAAAATCTTATGACAGAATCTCAGATTCTAATGCCTACACTTTCTTTGTCCATTCCGACGCTAAAAAACCAGAGATAAAAAGAGCAGCAAAAGAGTTATTTGATGTTGAAGTATTATCTGTGAATACAATGTACAGGAAAGGCAAGAAAAAAAGATTTGGTTATATTTTAGGTCAACAGAGTACGAGAAAAATAGCAATAATCACCCTTCAAGAGGGAGATACTATCGAGGCATTTGGGGTATAGGTTATGGGACAAAAGAAAATTAGACCAATAACTCCTGGAATGAGAGGACAAGTATCTGGAGACTTCAAAGAAATTACAAAAAGTAAGCCTGAGAAGTCCTTACTTCAATCTAAAAATTCATCTGGTGGAAGAAACAATAAAGGCCGAATCACATCCAGACATCGTGGTGGTGGACACAAAAGAAAATACAGAATAATAGATTTTAAGCGCACTAAAGATAATATACCAGCAAAAGTAGCAGCTATTGAGTACGACCCAAATAGAAATGCTCGTATAGCCCTTCTTCATTATGTTGATGGAGAAAAAGCTTATATCATTGCACCTGATGGAATCACTCCAGGTTCTCAAGTAATATCTGGTCCAAAAGCTGATATTAAAGATGGTAACTGTCTTCCTCTTAGAAATATTCCAGCTGGTACATTTGTACACAATGTTGAGCTAAGGCCTGCAGGTGGAGCAAAAATGGCAAGATCTGCTGGATCATCAGTTCAGCTAATGAGCAAAGAGGGAGGACTAGCACTCCTAAGACTTCCTTCTGGTGAAATGAGAACAGTTTCAATGGATTGTAGGGCAACAATTGGAACAGTAGGAAATGCTGAAGCAGAACTAACAAAACTTGGTAAAGCAGGACGAAAAAGATGGAAGGGTGTAAGACCTCAAACAAGAGGTGTAGCAATGAACCCTGTTGACCATCCACTTGGTGGTGGAGAGGGTAAATCATCTGGAGGTAGAACTCCTGTTAGCCCTTGGGGTAAGCCAGAGAAAAAGACTAGAAATAAAAAGAAATACAGCAATAAATCAATTGTTAGAGGACGATCCCAAAAGGGTAGAGGTTAATTATGTCAAGAAGTCTTAGAAAAGGACCATTTGTAGACGATCATTTACTTTCAAAAGTAGAGGATGCAAAAAATAGTGGTAACAAAACAGTCATAAAGACTTGGAGTAGAAGGTCTACAGTAGTTCCTGAAATGGTTGGATTGACAATAGCAGTTCACAATGGAAGACAACATCTTCCTGTATTTATTACAGAGGCAATGGTTGGACACAAGCTTGGAGAGTTTTCTCCAACTCGTACATTTAAAGGACACCCAGGACAGAACTAATGGAAAAACAAACAGTTACAGCAAAAGGCAAATACATCAGACAATCCCCATATAAGGTGAGATTAGTTTTAAATTTAATAAGAGGACTAAATGTTAATGAAGCCCTTAATATATTGACTTTCACAAAAAGAAAAGCAGCAACCGATATTAAACAGCTTTTAGAAAGTGCTATCGCCAATGCTGAAAATAATTATGGAATGTCTTCCTCAAATTTAGAGATTACAAAAGCAATTGCAGATGAAGGACCTACCTTAAAAAGATTTCGACCTAGAGCTAGAGGAAGTGCTGGAAGAATCAATAAAAGAACTTCCCACATATTAATTGAATTAGAAAGCGCAGAGGGGTAACAATGGGTCAAAAAACACATCCATATGCATTTAGGATTGGAATAGTCAATGACTGGAAGTCTAGATGGTTTAGTGATAAAGACTATACAAAACTTGTTAACCAAGACTATAGAATTAGAGAATTTTTAACAGCAGAGCTGTTAAAGGGAGCACTTTCAAGAATTGAGATTGAGAGAACAAGAGATAAAGTTCAAGTAGACATCCATACCGCTCGTCCTGGAGTAGTAATAGGTAGAAAAGGTGCAGAAGCTGATCGTTTGAGAAAAGGTCTTGAGGAACTCACCAGTCAACCAGTAAAACTTAACATAATTGAAGTTCGAGAGGCTGAACTTGATGCACAACTTCTATCTCGAGCAGTAGCTGATCAATTAGAAAACAGAGTTGCTTTCAGAAGAGCCATGAAAAGAGCCGTTGGTTCTGCTTTAAAGGCGGGAGCAGAAGGCGTTAGGGTTGAATGTTCTGGTCGCTTAGGTGGTGCAGAAATGGGTAGAAGAGAATGGTATAGAGAAGGACGTGTCCCTCTACATACATTAAGAGCAGATATAGATTTCGGTAGAGCAACAGCTCACACAACAGTTGGCGCAATAGGTGTAAAAGTATGGGTTTATAAAGGGGATGTTGTAGCAAGCAATAAACTTCATCAAGAGAAGATAGCTGCTGAAGCTTCTCTTGCAAGTGGAGGACCAGCAAGTGGGAGAGTCAAATCAGTAAAGTCAAGAGTTGAAGCTGCTGTGGGCGAAACAAAAGAGTCAAGAATTCTTGAAGCCGGTGGTGGTAAAAAAGCTGGTGAGCAGGGTTCAAAGATAGTTGAAGCTGGCGGAGGCAAAAAAATTACTCCTGTAAAAGCACAAGAACAATTTGAAGAAGAAAAATCAATATTGGAAGAAGAATAATTTATGTTAATGCCTAAAAAAACAAAATATAGAAAATCTCATAGAGGGAGAAGAAGAGGCATGTCCAAAGGTGGAACCGAGGTAAATTTTGGTGACTTTGGATTACAAGCATTAGAGACTTCTTATATTACGGGTCGTCAAATTGAAGCAGCAAGAATAACAATTACACGAACCATGCAAAGAAAAGGTAAAGTTTGGATAAATATTTTTCCTCACAAACCCATTACTACAAAACCTGCTGAGGTAAGGATGGGTTCTGGTAAAGGAGCAGTTGAATATTATGTAGCTGTAGTAAAACCTGGAAGAATCATGTTTGAGATTTCCGGAGTATCAGAAGAAGTTGCAAGAGAAGCTATGAGAAAAGCTGGACATAAATTACCAATAGATACAAAATTTGTAATGAGGCACACATGAGCATAAATGATTTAAGAGAATTATCTATTTCAGAACTAGAGACTAAAGTCACTGAATTAAAAAAAGAATTAATGGAGTCAAGATTCTCTTTGGCAACAAGTCAAATTGAAGACAACTCAGTATTTAAAAAAATAAAAAAACAAATTGCACAAGCAAAGACTGTTTTAAACCAAAAAAAAAGAGAAGATATGATGAAAGCTGATAATAATGAGTAACCAAGTGGAGAGATCGTCAAGAAAAGTTAAAACAGGTGTTGTTGTATCTGACAAAAGACAAAACACAGTGACCGTAGCTATTGAATTACAGTATCCTCACCCAAAATATGGAAAGATTATTAAGAAAACAAGAAAACTTCATGCTCATGACGAAAGTTTTGAAGCAAAAATGGGAGACACAGTAAAAATTATGGAAACTAAGCCAATCTCTAAAACTAAAAGATGGAGAGTCACAGAAGTTATTGAGAGGGCAAGATGATACAAAAAGAATCTCGTCTTAAAGTTGCTGACAACTCAGGTGCAAAAGAAGTATTATGTATCAAAGTAAAAGGAAGCTCAAGAATTAGATATGCCGGTTTAGGGGATGTATTCACCGCAACAGTAAAACATGCTATTCCTGGTGGTCAAATCAAAAAGGGAGATATTGTCGAAGCTGTAGTTGTTAGAACTCGTAAAGAGACAAGAAGAAAAGATGGAACTTATATAAGGTTCGATGAAAATGCTTGTGTCATAATTAATGAGCAAGAACAACCTAGAGGAACTAGAATTTTTGGGCCTGTTGGTAGGGAATTGAGAGAGAAAAAATTTATGAGAATAGTGTCACTTGCACCGGAGGTAATTTAATGAAAATTAAAAAAGGTGATTTGGTAAAAGTTATTGCTGGAAAAGACAATGGAAAAGAAGGCAAGGTATTACAAGTTATTCCAAAGAAAAACAAAGTACTTGTTGAAGGTGTGAATATAACAAAGAAACATCAAAAACCACAGGGTCAAACTATGCAGGGTGGAGTAATTGACATAACAGTGCCGATTCATATTTCTAATGTTGCACTGGTTGTTAAAAAGAAAAGCGGAAGAGTCTCTTACAAATTTGATAAAAATGGTCAAAAGTACAGAGTCCTAGCTCAAACAGGAGATGAAGTATGATTCCTAGATTAAAAGAAGCATTTAATACAGGATTAAATGAGGAGATTAAAAAAGAGTTAGGTCTTGAGAATGTAAATCAAATTCCAACACTTGAAAAAATTGTTTTAAACATTGGATCTGGGAAAGCTGGTACTGATGGTAGAGCACTGGAGTCAATTGTTGATGAGCTTACTGCAATATCTGGTCAAAAGCCGGTTATTAAGAGAGCTAAAAAATCTATTGCAGGTTTTAAGGTAAGAGAAGGAATGCCGGTGGGAGTCTCAGTGACTCTTCGTGGTGATAGAATGTGGGAATTTTATGATAGGTTTATACAAGTAGTTGTTCCTAGAATTAGAGACTTTAGAGGGTTTAGTAAGAAGTCCTTTGATGGGAATGGAAATTACTCACTTGGTTTAACCGAACAGTTAGTATTTCCTGAAGTTGAATATGACAAAGTAAGGGATATTCGCGGCATGAATATTACAATCTGTACAACTGCTAACGATAATAAAAAAGGATATGTATTATTACATTCGCTAGGGTTTCCTTTTAGAGAGAATTAAAAATGGCAAAAACAAGTAAAATAGTAAAAAATAATAAAAGATTAGAAGCAGTAAATTTTTACACCGATAAACGCAAAGAATTGCTAGCAATAATTAAAGATCCAGAATCATCTTATGATGAAAAAAGAGCAGCTCAAAAAAAGATTGCAAAAATGCCAAGAGATGCTTCTGCAACTAGACATAGAAATAGATGTCAAGTTACAGGGAGACCAAGAGGTACTCTCAGGAAATTTGGCATGTCTAGAAATACATTCCGAGATTTAGCACTCAAAGGAGAGCTTCCTGGAATAAAGAAAGCTTCGTGGTAAACAATGGTAACTGATCCAATATCTGATTTATTAACTAGGATTAGAAATGCCTCTATGGTGTCTAAACCTAGTGTTTCGATTCCACACTCAAATTTTAAGTTTGATTTAGCAAAACTATTAAAAAATGAAGGCTACATTTCTGATGTAAAGATATCAGGAGATGGTGCACAAAAATCAATTGATATCGATATGAAATACTCTGAAGAGGGAACTTCTGTAATATCTGGAATGAAAAGATTATCAAAACCAGGCCAGAGAGTTTATTCAAGTTTTGACAAGCTACCAAGAAACAACGGTGGCTTAGGAACAGTAGTAGTTTCAACATCACGTGGATTACTTTCTGACTCTGAGGCGAGAAAAAGAAAATTAGGTGGAGAATTGATTTGTGAGGTTTGGACATGAGTCGTATTGGCAATAAACCTGTTACAATCCCGGAAAAAGTTGAAGTTTCAATTAAAGATATGACAATTTCAGTTAAAGGACCCAAGGGTGAGTTATCAACCACAATAATTGACGATAGAATAATTTTTCAGGTCAACGAAGGAATACTTACTTTTTCCAGGACAAGTGAAGACAAAGTAGTTAAAAGTTTACATGGTTTGTACAGATCCTTAGTCGCTAATAACATTGAGGGTGTCGTAAATGGATATTCAAAAACACTTACCCTTGTTGGAGTTGGACACAGAGTATCAATGAAGGGTAATGATCTTGAGATATTATGTGGATTTTCACACCCCGTGTTATTTAAAAAAGTTGAAGAAATAAAATTTGAAGTACCTGATCAGAACACCATAATTGTTTCCGGTATAGATAAGGCTTTAGTTGGAGAAGTGGCTGCAAATATTAGAGCTATCAAACCTCCAGAACCATATAAAGGTAAAGGTATACGTTATAAAGACGAATACGTTAGAAGAAAAGCAGGTAAAGCTGCTGTGACAGCAGGAGCATAAATTGGTTATGAAAACTAAGAATCCAAGACTTAAAAGAAAAATAAGAATAAGGAAAAAAATATTTGGAACTGCTTCAAAGCCAAGACTTGCTGTTTTTAAGAGTAACAAAAATATTTATGTACAAGCAATTGATGATTTAACACAACAAACAATTGCAACAGCGAGTACTTTATCAAGTAACCTAAAGAACGAAAAACTTACTGTGGAGACATCAAAAAAAGTTGGCGAACAATTGGGCGAAGCCCTTACCAAAATTGGAATTAAAGAAGCTGTTTTTGATAGAGGTGGATATATTTATCATGGAAGAGTTGCAGCTGTAGCTGAAGGAATAAGAGAAAAAGGAATTAAATTTTAATGGTTGAAGCAGAATTACAAGAGAGTGTTATCTACATTAATAGAGTGGCAAAAGTTGTAAAAGGTGGTCGAAATTTTTCCTTTACAGCACTAGTGGCTGTCGGTGATGGTAACGGTAGTGCTGGCATAGGTTACGGAAAAGGATCTGAAGTTCCTATGGCGATACAAAAAGCAATTGAAAATGCTAAAACAAACATACACCAAATCCCAATGGCAGGTTCAACTATAGTCCATACAATTACAGGAGAACATGGATCTTCTAAAGTACTCCTTAAACCAGCTTCACCTGGTACAGGTATTATAGCTGGGGGTGCAGCTAGAGAAGTTTTGCAAGTAGCCGGTATAAAAGATATTTTAGCAAAGTCTTTGGGATCTCCTACACACTTGAATGTTGCGAAGGCAACTTTAAACGGCCTACTAGGACAAAGAACACCAGACTCAGTTGCAAAATTAAGAGGTAAAAAACCTTCCGAAATTGCTCCTAAAGGATTAGTAGAGGCATACGAAAAAACTAAAGCTGAGAGAAAAGTGGCGTCGCAAGATGTCTAAGGTAAAAATTACTCTCAAGAGAAGCCTTATTGGTCAAGGTCATAAATCTCGTGAAACTATCAAATCTTTAGGTTTGAAGAAAATTAATTCTTCTGTTGAAAGAGATATGGATGACTCTTTACAGGGAATGTTACGAGTTGTAAATCATCTAGTAAATATTGAAGAGGTTTAAAAATGGACAAGTTAAGATTTCATCACCTAAAGCCCACACCAGGCTCAACAAAAAAGAAATTAAGAAAAGGTAGAGGTGAAGCTGGCAAAAGAGGTAAAACAGCCGGCCGAGGTACCAAAGGTACTGGAGCACGTAAAACTGTACCTGCTTACTTTGAAGGTGGACAGATTCCACTTTATAGGAGGATTCCAAAATTAAAAGGTATTGGTAATGGTCCTAAAATGGCCTACGTTGTAGTTAATGTTGCAGATCTTCAGGAAAAGGATATTTCTGGCGAGGTGGATCCTGATACATTAAGAAATTTAGGCTTAACTAGAAAAAAAGGTCTCGTAAAAATTCTTGGTAATGGAGAAATAACTAATTCAGTTAACTTAAAAGTCCACTCAATTAGTGATGTTGCTAAAGAAAAAGTGGAAAAAGCTGGTGGTACAGTAGAGATCATCGAAGGTTAGTTATGAAGTTATCAATCTTTAAATACATGTTTAAAATTCCAGATCTAAGAAAAAGAATTTTGTTTACGATTGCAATGTTTGGAGTTTATAGACTAGGCGCATCAGTTCCAGTGCCAGGGGTAGATCTAGAAGCAGTTCAGAGGCTGACAGATTCAGGTTCTCAAGCCGGGATTTATGGATTACTCAATTTATTCTCAGGTGGAGCACTCGAAACCTTTTCTGTATTTGCATTAGGAATTATGCCGTACATCACTTCAAGTATTATTTTACAGCTCTTAACTGTGGTTATTCCACGCCTTCAAAAACTACAAGAAGAAGGAGAGTCTGGCAGAAAAGTAATAACCCAGTGGACAAGATATATAACTGTTGTCCTAGCTCTACTCCAATCTACAGGCCTTACCTATATATTTTCAAGAGGAAGTTTAACTGGAGGTATATCACTTATTCCCAATTACACTCCTTCCAGAGTGGGGTTAATAGTATTAACTATGACCGCTGGTACTGCATTCATTATGTGGCTTGGAGAATTAATTTCTCAACGTGGAATTGGAAACGGAATGTCTTTAATCATTTTTGCAAGTATTATCTCTCAACTACCAGCTAGCTTTGGTGGAGCATATCAAGTGACTGCTGGTCAAGGCAGAATAGGTCAGTTCTCATTCTTAGTTCTGATGTTCATACTGATGATTGTTGGAATTATTTATGTAGAACAAGGGCAAAGAAGAATTCCAATCCAATTTGCAAAAAGAGTAAGAGGTAGAAAAGTTATGGGTGGTCAGAGTACCTATATTCCATTAAAGGTAAATAGTGCTGGGGTTATTCCAGTTATATTTGCAACAAGCATTTTATTCTTTCCTGCATTAATTGCAACCTCGCTTCCCCAAGATAATTCTGTTACAGCTGCAATAAGAAATTGGATCGACGTAAACCTTGCTAACTCACAGGGGACAAGTTGGTTCTATATCTTTTTTCTTGGAATGTTAATTATTTTCTTTACATATTTTTATACAACAATTCAATTTGACCCAGTAAGACAATCTGACATGATCAGACGTCAAGGTGGTTTCGTTCCAGGTGTTAGGCCAGGCATATCAACAACCAACTACTTATCTCATATTGTCAGCAGAATAACTCTCCCAGGATCAGTTTTCCTTGCATCTGTAGCAGTGCTTCCTTCAATTGCATCAGCTATTTGGGATATACCACTTGGGTTTGGCGGAATATCAATACTAATCACAGTAGGTGTAGCTTTAGAGACTATGAAACAAATAGAAAGTCAATTGAGTATGCGAAATTATGAAGGGTTTATTGATTGACCGAAGTTATAATTTTTCTTGGCCCCCCAGGCGCCGGAAAAGGTACTCAAGCTTCAAGAATAGCTGAAGAGAAAAACCTTGCGCATATTTCTACTGGAGACATGTTAAGGGAACATGTGTCTAAAAATACAGAGTTAGGAATAACAGCAAAATCTTTATTAGATGATGGAAAGCTCGTTCCGGATTCCTTAGTTATAGATATGCTTATTGAAAGATTGAAGGCTGATGATTGTCAAAATGGTGCAATACTAGATGGCTTTCCACGAACATTGGCACAGGCACAAAGCTTAGATGAAATCAGTGAAAATTTTCCTATTACTAAAGTTATTGTTTTTGAAGCTGAACAAAATGAATTGATAAAACGAATTCTGCATAGAGGGGAAACTTCAGGAAGAAGCGATGACACAGAAGAATCTGTGAGTGTTCGTCTGGATGTATATCAAAAAGATACCGAGCCATTAATAGGTTATTATCAAGAAAATAATTTAACAGTAAAGATTAATGCAGTTGGTGAAGTTGATGACATCTATAACCATCTCTCTAAAGAGTTCTAGTTAATATGGTTACATTTAAAACTTCTGAAAACTTTTTAAAAATGGAAAAAGCTGGCAAGGTTGTTTCCAATATTCACTACGAGATTTACAGTGCAGCTAAACCTGGGATGACTCTTAAAGACCTAGACAATATTGCTAAAGAGATTGTAGAGAAATCAAATGTAGTATCAAGTTTTCTTGGGTATCCACAACCAGGAACAATTGACTTCCCAGCATATATATGTGCATCTCCAAATGACGTTATCGTTCATGGAATACCTGATAAATATGTCATAAAAGATGGAGATATTATTTCTATAGATGCCGGTGTTTCTTATGAAGGGTATCACGCAGATGCTGCTTTTACATTTGGAATTGGAAACATTTCTGATGATGATAAAAACTTGATTGAGACTACAAAGTTTGCCTTAGAAGCGGCAATAAAACTCGTAGAAGATGGTCAAAAGCTAGGAACTATTGGTCATAAAATAGATAAAATTGCGATAAAAAAAAATCTTGGCAATGTTAAGAATTATGTTGGCCATGGTATTGGATTAGAAATGCACGAAGCACCACAAGTCCCTCATTATGGGAAAAAAAATACAGGATTTGAATTACGCACTGGGATGGCGATTTGTATTGAGCCTATGTTCAATTTAGGCACTAACGAAACTAAGGTAGATGATGATGGGTGGACGGTCAGGACTTTAGACGGAAGAAAGTCAGCACATTACGAACACACAATAGGTTTAACAGAGGAGGGCACTCGTGTTTTTACTGAAAACTTATTTTAATTTTATGTTGGTAATAGTTTTTAATCGCACTATTCTGATTTATCGGTCCTAATTACAAGGTGATTTTGGTAGAAAAAGAAAAGAATATAATAAAGGTTCAGGGAACAGTTACTGAAACTTTGCCAAACGCATCTTTTAAGGTGGAGCTTGAAAGCGGTGCTGAAATTCTTGCACACGTTTCAGGCAAAATGAGGATGAGGTATATAAGAATACTTCCTGGAGACATGGTAGATATGGAAGTATCGCCATACGACCCTACAAGAGGTAGGATAACTTGGAGACATAAATGAAAGTTAAATCAAGTATTAAGAAGAGGGGTCCAGGCGACCAAATTGTTAGACGTAAGGGCAAACTTTATGTTATCAATAAAAAAAATCCTCGAAATAAGCAAAGGCAAGGCTAGAGGATGGCTAGAATTTCTGGAATTGATATTCCGAGAGACAAGAGAGTTATTGCTTCACTTAGATATATCCACGGTGTTGGTGCTAAAAGATCTGAAGATATCTGTACAGATCTCAAAATAGACCCCAGCACAAGAGTTAGTAATTTAACAAATGATGAGGTTGCACAAATAAGAAAATACATTGAAGCAAATTTTCGAGTTGAGGGTGATCTAAGAAGAGACGTATCTCAAAATATTAGAAGAAAAACAGAAATAGGTACATATCAAGGTTTAAGACACAGGACAGGTTTACCTGTAAGGGGTCAAAGAACACATACAAATGCAAGGACACGTAAAGGTCCAAGATTTGCTATAGCAGGTAAGAAAAAGGTAACTAAGTAATGGCTGATACTAAATCAAAGAAAAAAAATAAAAAGAATATACCTTCTGGAGTTGCTCATATAAAAGCTAGCTTCAATAATACAATCATAAATATTTCAGACTCAAATGGGGCAACCATAGTCTGGACATCTGGAGGATCTGTCGGCTTTAAAGGATCAAGAAAATCAACACCATATGCAGCCCAGGTTGCTGCAGAAGAAGCTGTACGAAGAGCGACTGAATTTGGTGTGCATAAGTTAGATATCATAATAAGCGGTACAGGAGCAGGAAGAGAAACTGCAGTTAGAACTTTACAAAATATGGGAATGGATGTTGGAACTATTAAAGATATTACTCCTACTCCTCATAATGGCTGTAGACCTAAGAAACGCAGGAGAGGGTAATGGCTAGATACACAGGACCAAGAGTAAGAATTTCAAGAAGAATTGGATTTAACGTTTTTGAAAATAAAAAAGGAGACAAAGCACTCCAAGACAGGCCATATCCTCCAGGAGAAAATGGAAGAAAAAGAGTTAGAGAAACTGATTACGGTACACAATTAAAAGAAAAGCAAAAAGTAAGGTATATGTATGGAATTCTTGAAAAACAATTTCGTAATTATTACAAAGAAGCAACTCGTATGTCAGGCATCACTGGGGAAAATTTACTTGTACTTTTAGAGTCAAGATTAGATAATGTTATATATAGAGCTGGATTTGCTTCGACAAGGCCACAGGCCCGACAAATAGCTTCTCATAGACACTTAAAACTTAATGGGTCACTAGTAGACATACCATCAATTCAGGTAAAGCCTGGAGATAAAATAGAATTAAAAGATAGTAGTCAAAATATGATCATTGTACAGCACACAATTGACACAGGGCAAGACAATGAGGTGCCTTCATGGCTATCAGTTGACAATAATAAGAAAACTATTGAGGTCTTATCTCTACCTTCAAGGGGAGATATAAGTCATCAAATAGAAGAACAATTAATCGTAGAGCTTTATTCAAAATAAAAATTAGAGAGGAGAATTAAATTGCTAATACTACAAAGACCCGATATATCTCAAGAAGAAATAAGTTCAAACAGAGCAAAGTTTTCAATTGAACCACTGGAACCAGGATTCGGTTTAACTCTTGGTAACACCATGAGGAGAGCTTTATTGTCTAGAGTTCCTGGTGTAGCAGTTACTGGAGTAAAAATTCAAGGAGTTAATCATGAATTTACATCAGTTCCTGGTGTTGTAGAAGATGTTTTAGATTTGTTACTAAACCTAAAAAGACTTGTAATCCAGGTAGAAGATCAAGAAAACCATACCCTAACTGTTAAGGCCAAAGGTCCAGGAGACGTAACTGCAGCCCAAATACAATGTCCTGCAGGAGTAGAGGTTGTAAATACTGATCTTAAAATTTGTACTCTTTCTGGAGATGCAACATTAGATATGGAAGTATCTATTGCACATGGTGTTGGATATCGTTTAGCAGATAAGAATAAAACTAGTGATTCAAGTTTTATTCCTATTGATTCAATATTTTCACCTATTATAAAAGTAAGTTATGCAGTTACTCCAACACAAGTTGGTCAGGTAACAAACTATGATAAACTTACATTAGACGTTGAGACTGATGGCTCAGTTGCTCCTAGTGAATCTATATCATCTGTAGGTAAAACTCTTGGTGAATTATGGAAACTCTTTGCTGACATTGACGAGGGAATCGGTCTTGAGTTAGGTGAATTAACAGTATCTGAAGGAAGTTCTCCTGATCTATCAATTTCAGTAGATGCATTAGATTTATCTGAAAGACCAATGAACTGCCTAGGTAGAGAAAACATTACAACTGTCGGTCAAATTTTAGAGTATACGGAAGATGATCTTTTGAACCTTACTAACTTTGGTCAAAAAAGTCTTGATGAGCTTGTAGCAAAATTGGATGAACTAGGATTAAGTTTACCAACCAGCTCTGATCTAGATTCTGAGGAAAACGCAGATGCCTAAACCAACAAAGGGAAAAAGACTAGGTGGTTCTGCCTCACATGAAGATCAAATTATAAGTAATTTGGTCAGATCTCTTATTCAGCATGAAAAAATTGAAACTACTATAACTAAAGCAAAAGTGGTTAAACCTTATGCAGAAAAAGTTATTACTAAGGCTAAAAAAGGTACACTTCATGACAGGCGACAAGTTTTGAAAATGATTCAAGACAAAGCTGTAGTTGCGAAATTATTTGAAGAGATTGGCCCTAAGTATCAAGAAAGAGATGGCGGATACACCAGAATTACAAGAACAACTTACCGAAAGGGCGACGGTACTGAACTAGCGGTTATAGAACTAGTTTAATTTGAGTACTTTCAATGATGTTTGGAAAAAATTCCAAGCATTTTTAAGATTTAACCCCTCACTAATCCAAAATATAATAAATGACAGGTATGAAAGTGGAAATGCATTCCTAATCGTAATTACAAGTCTTACATCTATATACACAGCACTTTTTGTAACAACAAGATTTTCAAATTTTTTTGATGTTGTATTTTATGGAATATTAGATGGTGCTTTCGCATGGATAATTTCAAGCCTAGGAATGTGGTTCATTTTATCTAGGGTGTTTAAAGAAAATTTAGATATAAACAGTATCTCTACTATGACTGGATATTCACATGGAATTGTAGCGGGTATATCTTTTGTAATATTATTCCAAAATTATCTTAATCTCAGTGCCAGAGTTATTGAGATTTCAATATTGAGTATTTTTCTATGGCTTTTTTATACAATTTCAAGAAGTTTAGAGATAGGATTTCTAGTAGAAAAAAGAAGCTCAAGAATTGCCGCAGCTGTTTTTATAATTATATTAGTTTGGACTTCAGGCCCTTTAAAAATATTCTTCTAACTTGAATAACTACAAATTAACAATCTCTTATGATGGAAATCATTTTTATGGTTTTCAGAAACAACCAAAACACCTCACGGTTCAGGAGGCAATCGAAACAGCATTAGAAAAGCTTTTAAAGTCATATAAGCTAACTTATGCAGGCCGAACAGACCGAGGAGTTCATGCTAAGCAACAAATTGTAAGCATTATTACAAATGAAATCCTTGAAGACTCATTTAAAGAATCCCTCAATGCTTTAGTAGGAAGTCATATTCATATAAAAAAAATATTATTAGTCAAAAAGAACTTTCATCCAAGATATGATGCAAAACTAAGAACATACAAATACTTAGTTAATACTCCGAATAATTACGAACCCTATAACATTGGCTACAGTTACTTTATAAAACATGAACTTATAATCCACGAACTTAACCTTATTGCAAATTCTTTTGTCGGAAAAAAAAATTTTACCAATTATTCAAAACTTAGGATAGACCAAAACCCTATTAGAGAAATAACTGAGAGTAAATGGACTAAAAATAACCAGTATTTTATATACACGATAACTGGAAATTCTTTTTTACATAATATGGTCAGGTCTATAGTCGGTGTTCAGCTAGCAGTAGTAGATGGGAAGCTTTCAAGAGAATCAGTTTATGCCTCTCTAGAAACTCCACTAACTGAAAGATTTAAATATGTTGCACCATCGGATGGATTGTATCTTTGGAAAATTAAATACTAGTTTTCATAAATATCAATAACCTTTATACTTAAATCTCGTTACAATCCAATAGGTTTATAAATGAGTACAAAAACAACATTTAAAGGTATAGATGCTTCTGATAGAAGTTGGCATGTAGTTGATGCTAGCAACCTTCCAGTTGGAAGATTAGCTAGTGAGGTTGCTCAAGTTTTAAAAGGTAAGCACAAACCACAATATGCACCCCACCTTGATGTTGGCGATCATGTTGTAGTTATTAATGCTGACAAGATTCAAGTCACGTCCAAAAAGCCTGAACAAAAAATGTACTATAGACATTCAGGATATCCTGGAGGAATTAAAGAAGAATCTTTCAATGATCTTAAAAAACGTAAACCAGAATTAATTATCGAAAAAGCTGTTTGGGGTATGCTTCCAAAAAATAGACTTGGGAGAGCAATCATTAAAAAACTTCACGTATATTCTTCAGATACTCACCCTCATGAAAGTCAAAATCCCGTAGAATTAAGTTTCAAAATAAAGAAAGTTGCAGACGATGAGTGAAGCAATATTAGGAACCGGAAGAAGAAAAAGCTCAGTTGCAAGAGTTAGACTCACCGAGGGTTCGGGAGAGTACACATTTAATGGTAAAACAATGGAACAATATTTTCCAAGTCCCAATATGAGGATGAGAGTCAACAGACCATTTAATGTTGTTGATATGGATAAACAATTTGACTTGCATGTGACTCTAAATGGAAGCGGACTTTCAGCGCAGGCTGATGCAGTAGCTTTAGGTATTTCTCGAGCTTTAATACAATTCAATCCTGAGCTAAGAGGAATACTTAAAAAAGCTGGACTACTCACAAGAGACTCCAGAAAAGTTGAGAGAAAAAAATACGGACTCAAGAAAGCAAGAAGAGCCGAGCAGTTCACTAAAAGATAATCCTTCATTGAAAAAACATTTTGGTACCGATGGAATTAGGGGTATACCTAACGAATCTCTTACCGAAGAAATTGTATCAAAAGTTTGCTCATCAGTAGAAAAAATACTTAGTCCAAAAACAATAGCACTTATTGCTGATACTAGAAGTTCTTCTGAAACAATTGCTATGTGGATTAGTAATGGTTTTAGTCAGGAAGTAACTATTTTTAATTATGGGATATTACCATCTGGCTCAATGCCAATTCTTCTTGATGAACTGAATCATGATATGGGTATTATTATTTCTGCTTCTCACAACCCAAGCGAATACAACGGTATTAAATTGATTGATAAAAATGGATCAAAACTAAGTGATGAAGTTGAAATTTTAATTGAAGAGACAATGGATTCAATAGAGGTGCCTAAAGAAACATCAATAATTAAAGAGTCTCATTTAGGCTATGAAAACTATAAAATTTTTCTTGATTCCATTAATGACATAGATTTTTCACAATTCAATTTGGTAGTTGATTCTGCAAATGGCGCAGCTTACAAAATAATTGAGGATATCATTCCAAAAAATAAGAGCACAGCTACATTTATTGCAAATAAACCAAATGGTTCAAATATAAATGAAAATTCTGGTGCTACGCATACTGAGAATCTTGTAAATATCATGAAAGATGGACAATTAGGTATTTCATTTGATGGTGATGCTGATAGATTAATTATGATTGATGAAAATAAAAAAGTTGCTAACGGTGATGTAATCATTGCCTTATTAGCTACTTACCTTTCAAAAATTAAAAAATTAGATAATGAAAGTGTCGTGAGCACAGTTATGTCTAACTATGGATTCAAAATAGCTATGAAAAATAATAACTTTAATTTAATTGAAACTCCCGTTGGGGATAAGTATGTAGCAGAAGCAATGAAGAAGTATAAAGCTGTACTAGGGGGAGAGCAATCTGGACATATTATTTTCTCTGAATACTTGCCTGTAGGAGATGGAATAGTTACCTTTCTTCTTGTACTTAAGGCATTAAACTATTTCAACACAACCCTTTCAGATTTTAGAAAAGAAAATATCCAAGAATATCCTCAAAAATTAATAAATATAGAATTAGGAGACACTCTAAATAAAGAGGAACTCGAATTCATTAACCAGATTGCATTTGAACTTTCAAATAAAAAAAATCTGGATGGTAGATACTTAATTAGAAATTCGGGTACGGAACCTTTGCTGAGAGTTTTAGTTGAAGCAAAGAATAGTCAGGAAATGGATATATTTCTTGATGAATTGCTTATTAAAATTAATGACTACCTCAATTAGATTATTTTCGTTATAATCAGATTAGCGAGCAAATATAGCGCCAGACCTTGAAAAAGGTGACGAGGAAGTATGTTATCGAAAATTCGGCGGATGCATACTCGGCTCTACGGTCGTAATAAATTGTTTAAAAACAAGAAGAAATTTTTGAACAGAAGCAATTTAACGTAGTCTAATTTCAACTTGCTCGTTGGAATGGAGAATATATGTGTGGAATTATTGGGTATTCAGGCCCCAAGCAGCCTCTTCCTATCTTATTAGGCGGATTATCTCGATTAGAATATCGAGGGTATGACTCCGCTGGTATCGCTATTACAGATGGTAAAAATTTAATAATTGAAAAAAAACAAGGTAAGTTACAGGTTCTAAAAGACCATTTATCCGATAAAAAAATTAATGGAAATATTGGAATTGGCCACACAAGATGGGCTACACATGGCGTACCGAGTGATGAAAATGCACACCCCCATTATGACAACAATCAAGATTTTGCAATAATTCATAATGGTATTATTGAAAACTATGATGAGATGAAAGAGGAACTTCTCAAAGAAGACTACCAATTCGAATCTGAAACAGACACAGAAGTAGTTGCAGTTGAACTAAGTAAGCGATGGACGGGCAACCTTTTGGAAACAGTGTGCAAGGTAGCCAAAGATCTAGATGGTACCTATGCCCTTGTAGTGACGACGGTAAAACAGCCGGACACAATAGTTGCTGGAAGAATGATGAGTCCACTTGTGCTTGGGGTTGGCGAGGGGGAGGTCTTTCTAGCTTCAGATTCCGCAGCAATACTTGAACATACTAACAAGATGATATTCCTTGAAAATGGAGATTTTGTTGAGATCAAGGATGGTAACTATGAATTGTTTGATATCAATATGAATAAAATATCAAGAGAAATCCAGGAGATTGATTGGGAAGTTTCTGAAGCAGAAAAATCTGGACATGATCACTTTATGTATAAAGAAATACTTGAACAAGCAGATGTTATAGAAAGAACTATAACAGGGCGACTTGAAGTCGGTTCTGAAGAAATACCAGTAGATTCAAAACAAGCAAAGCAATTTGAAAAAATTTGGATTGTTGCTTGTGGTACTGCTTATCATGCAGGTTTATTTGGTAAGGATTTATTTGAAAAAGTATTGGGTGTATCTGTAAGTGTTGAGCTCGCATCTGAATTCAGATATCGTGAACCAATAGTTGGAGAAAATGACTTAGCTATTGTAATTTCACAATCTGGAGAAACAATGGATACAATTGCTGCAACAGAACTACTGAAAGAAAACAATGCTCATGTTTTAGCTTTAGTTAATGTAGTGGGAAGCTCATTGGCAAGAATGGCTGATAGTGTATTATATCTTCACGTAGGTCCTGAGATTGGAGTGGCCTCAACTAAAGCATACTTAGGTATGTTGGTAGGGCAACTTCTTTTAGCGAAG